>Ga0209347_1002033_pt1 | contig 28577 bp, 29 predicted proteins | sample AutmiccommuBRH23_FD_187382 | JGI IMG/M metagenome (GOLD analysis project Ga0209347, IMG submission 187382) | Deep subsurface microbial communities from Mt. Terri, Switzerland - Autotrophic microbial communities BRH/23 (SPAdes) (version 2) | ecosystem: Environmental > Aquatic > Deep subsurface >...
AGAAAATCTCTGCATATGGCGCGCATAACCAGCGTTCGCATATTACGGTCAATGCGATTCTGACCGGAGAATTTCCGGTCGATGAACTGATTGCAAAGATCGAGGAACAGGCATCGTGCGAGCTGTACGGCTTGCTCAAGCGTCCGGATGAGAAATACGTGACCGAGCGTGCGTATGACAATCCGAAATTTGTCGAGGATCTGGTGCGCGATGTGGCGGGGATGCTGCGCAGCTTCGACTATGCGCTGTGGTCCACCGTCCGCCGCCGGATCGAGCTTGGCGCCGATCCCGAGCGCACCGCCGAAACCATCGAGGGCTGGCGCCATGCCACGCAAGGCGCCTTCCTGGACGCCTACCGCGAGGCGGTGGGCGATGCCCCGATCCGCCCTGCCGATCCGGGCTTCGAGAAAGCCCTGCTCGACCTCTTCCTGATCCAGAAGGCCGCCTATGAGGTGGGCTACGAAATGGCCATGCGGCCCGACTGGATCGACATACCGCTCCGGGGGCTCATCGCGCTCCTGGACGAGACCGGAGCGTGACCATGACCGACATGACAGACCTTCCCGAAACCGCCCCGGCCCTGCACGAGATCGAGGCGATCCTGCGCGGCCAGCATGGCGACCCGTTCCGCGTGCTGGGGCTGCAGAAGCTGCCCGGCGGCGGCCATGCGCTGAACGTCTTTGCCCCCGACGCGGCCGAGGTGACGGCGGTGGATGCCAAGGGCAAGGAGATTGCGCCGCTGCAGCGCGTCCATCCCGAGGGCTTCTTCCACGCCGCCTTCCCGCGCAAGCGCAGCGGCTTTGCCTATCGCCTGCGCTGCCGGTCGGGCGAACATCAATGGGAGCGGGCAGACCCCTACTCCTTTGGTCCCGTGCTGGGAGAGATGGATGAATACCTGCTGGCCGAGGGCCGGCATGAAGAGCTGTATGCCCGCCTTGGCGCGCACCCGGTGACGCATGGCGGCGTGCAGGGCACCGCCTTCGCCGTCTGGGCACCCAACGCGCGCCGGGTGTCGGTCGTCGGGCATTTCAACGCCTGGGACGGCCGCCGCAATGCGATGCGCCGGCGCGGCGCCTCGGGCGTGTGGGAGATATTCATCCCCGACCTCATGCGCGGCGATATCTACAAGTATGAGATCCTTGGCACCTACGGCCATGTGGAGCCGCTGAAGTCGGACCCCGTCGGCTTCTATGCCGAGGTGCCGCCGAGCACCGCCTCGATCGTCCACGGCCCGGTCTCGCATGAGTGGAACGATGCGGGATGGATCGAGCGGCGGGCGGTGAATGCCCGCGAGGAGCCAATCTCGATCTACGAGGTGCATCTGGGAAGCTGGCGGCGGGGCGGCGATGGCGCCGTGCTGGACTATGCCGCGCTGGCCGAGCAGCTGGTGGAGTATGTGACCGAGATGGGCTTCACGCATGTGGAGTTCCTGCCGGTGTCGGAGCATCCTTTCTCCGGCTCCTGGGGCTATCAGCCGGTGGGCATGTTCGCCTCGACCTCGCGCTTCGGCTCGCCCGAGGATTTCGCGGGAATGGTGGACCGGCTGCATCAGGCCGGCATCGGGGTGATCGTCGATTGGGTGCCCGCGCACTTTCCCAGCGACGCCCACGGGCTGGCGCAGTTCGACGGCACCGCGCTTTACGAACATGCCGACCCGCGGCAGGGCTTTCACCGCGACTGGAACACGCTGATCTACAACTTTGGCCGGCGCGAGGTGGCGAATTTCCTGCGCGCCTCGGCGACCTACTGGCTGAAGGAGTTCCACGTCGATGCGCTGCGCGTGGATGCGGTCGCCTCGATGCTCTACCTCGACTATTCGCGGAACGAGGGCGAGTGGATTCCCAACCAGTATGGCGGGCGCGAGAACCTCGATGCCATCGAGTTCCTGAAGGGCACCAACGAGATCGCCCGCAGCTACGCCCCCGGCGCGCTGACCATTGCCGAGGAAAGCACCGCCTTCCCGGGCGTCAGCCGTCCGGTTTCGGAAGGCGGGCTGGGGTTCGACTTCAAGTGGAACATGGGCTGGATGAACGACACCCTGGCCTACATGGCGCAAGACCCGATCCACCGGAAGTATCACCACCACCAGATGACCTTCGGCATCCACTACGCCTTCAGCGAGAATTTCGTGCTGCCGATCAGCCATGACGAGGTGGTGCATGGCAAGGGCTCGATGATCGGCAAGATGCCCGGCGACCGCTGGCAGAAATTCGCCAACCTGCGCGCCTATTACGGCTTCATGTGGGGGCATCCGGGCAAGAAGCTGCTGTTCATGGGCAGCGAGTTCGCGCAGGACCGCGAGTGGAACCACGACCAGTCGCTGGACTGGCACCTGCTGGACGACCCCGCGCATGAGGGGATGCGGCGGCTGGTGCGTGACCTGAACACCCTCTACCGCGCAGAGCCCGCCCTTCACCGCCGCGATTGCGACCCGCAGGGGTTCCGCTGGATCGACGGGGGCGACGCCGAGAATAACGTCTTCTCGTTCGTGCGCTACGGGGCAGAGGGCGACCCGCCCGCCGTGGTGATCTGCAACTTCGCCCCCGTCGTGCGCGAGGGCTTCCGTGTCGGGATGCCTGCCGAGGGGCGGTGGACCGAGCGCTTCAACAGCGATGCCGCCGAGTATGGCGGTTCGGGCGTCGGCAATGGCGGCGCTGTCCATGCGCGGCCCGAGGAGGTCCACGGCCTTCCCGCCTCGGCCGTCCTGACGCTTCCCCCGCTGGCGACAATTATCCTCACACCGGAGCAGCCATAAGTGAACGGCCCCCATCTTATCACCGAGCGGCGCGTTCTCGCCGGCTCCGACGTGCCGCTTGGCGCCACCTGGGACGGATCGGGGACCAACTTCGCCCTGTTCTCGGCCCATGCCCACAAGGTGGAACTGTGCCTGTTCGACCCGCGCGGCCGCCGCGAGGTGGAGCGTATCGTGCTGCCCGAGTTCACCCACCAGGTCTGGCATGGCTACCTGCCAGAGGTGCGGCCGGGGCAGCTTTACGGCTACCGCGTCCACGGGCCCTATGCGCCCGAGGCGGGGCACCGGTTCAACCCCTACAAGCTGCTGCTGGACCCCTATGCCCGCCTGCATCGCGGCAACCTGCGCTGGCACGATGCGCTGTTCGGTTACCGTCTGGGCCAGAAGAACGCCGATCTCAGCATGGACCGGCGCGACAGCGCCTTCGTGATGCCCAAATGCGTCGTCGTCGATCCGGCGCATACCTGGAGCAATGACGTGCGCCCCAACGTGCCCTGGGGCCGCACCATCATCTACGAGGCGCATGTGGGCGGCATGACCAAGGGCCGGATGGACCTGGACCCCAAGCTGCGCGGCACCTTCGAGGGCCTCGCCGATCCGCGGGTGATCGAGCATCTGGTGCGGCTTGGCGTCACCGCTGTCGAGCTGTTGCCGGTGCAGGCCTTCTTCGACGACCGCAACCTGGTCGACAAGGGGCTGGGAAACTGGTGGGGCTACAACACGCTTGGCTTCTTCGCCCCGGCCGAACGCTATCTGACCCAGCACGGCAACCTGCACGAATTCAAGCTGATGGTCCGCCGCCTGCACGAGGCGGGGATCGAGGTGCTGCTCGACGTGGTCTACAACCACACCGCCGAGGGGTCAGAGCTGGGGCCGACGCTGTCGTTCCGGGGCATCGACAATGCCAGCTACTACACGCTTGGCGACAACCCGCGCTATTACTACGACACCACCGGCTGCGGCAATTCGCTGAACCTCAAGCAAAGCCGGGTGCTGCAGATGGTCATGGACTCGCTGCGCTACTGGGTCGAGGAATGCCATATCGACGGCTTCCGCTTTGACCTCGCCACCACGCTGGGGCGCGACCGCGACCATTATTCCGAACATGCCGTGTTCCTGGAGGCCGTGCGCCAGGACCCGATCCTGAGCAGGGTCAAGCTGATCGCAGAGCCGTGGGACACCGGGCCGAACGGCTATCAGGTCGGAAACTTCCCGCCCGGTTGGGCCGAATGGAACGACCAGTACCGCGATACCACCCGCTCCTACTGGAAGGGCGATTCAGGGACGATTGCCGACCTTGCAAGCGGGCTTCTGGGCTCGGCTGCGACGTTCAGCCATGACGGGCGCCGCCCCTGGACCAGCGTCAACTTCATCACCGCCCATGACGGTTTCACCCTGACGGATCTGGTCAGCTATAACGACAAGCACAACGAGGCGAATGGCGAGGGCAACCGTGACGGCCATTCCCACAACCTCAGTTGGAATTGCGGGGTCGAGGGGGAGACGGAGGATGCCGACATCCTGGCGCTGCGCGACCGTCAGCGGCGGAACCTGATGACGACGCTGCTGCTGAGCCAGGGCACACCGATGATCCTGATGGGCGACGAACGCGGCCGCTCGCAATTCGGCAACAACAACTCCTATTGCCAGAACGGGCCGATGAACTGGCTCGACTGGTCGGCCCGCGAAGATAACCTCGCGTTCGAGGAGTTCGTGAGAGCGGTTCTGCAGATCCGCGCCTCGCGCCCGTTGTTCCTCGCCGACCGGTTCCTCCACGCCGGTCCCGATCCGCGCGACCATCGCTATGCCAAGTGGCTGCGCCCCGAGGGCGGCGAGATGACGCCCGAAGCGTGGGAAGATGGCGAGTGCCGCGCCACCGGGCTGTTCCTGCACGAGGCCGGGACCTGCATGCTGATGGCGATGAATGCCGGGCACGAGGATATCCGTTTCGTCCGCCCCGGCGATGCCGGGCGCGAGTGGCGGCGCCTGATCGACACCGCCGAAGGGCTGGCCGATCCCGACCCCGACGGCACCGAAACCGGCGATGATTTCGCCCTGCCTGCGCGCTCGCTGATCTTGTGGGAAGCGACGTTGCACCATGTCTGACGCTGTTGGAGATCGCAGGATGGAGGACGCGCTCGACCGCCTCGCCCGGCACCACGGGCTGACGCTTGCCTATGATGACCCGGTCACCGGGGAGGCGCGGCCGGTGCCGGACGCGACCAAGCGGCTGATCCTTCAGGGGCTTGGTCAGGATCCGGACGCCCCGCCTGTCGGCCCCCCGGCACCGCAGCAGATGCAGGTGCCAGAGGCTGCGCGGTGCTTCTTGCCGCCGGGTCTTGCCGAGGCGCCGGGCTGGGGCATCTTCTGCCAGCTCTATGAACTGCGCTCGGCACGCAACTGGGGCATCGGCGATTTCGCCGACCTGGCGCAGCTGGCGCGGATCTGCGGCGAGGCAGGCGCGGACTTCCTGGGCGTGAACCCGGTCCACGCGCTGTTCCTGTCTGCGCCGGACCGTCGCAGCCCGTTCTCGCCGTCGAACCGCCGTTTCCTGAACCCGCTCTACATCGCGCCGGACCAGATCCCCGGCGTGGTGGAGCCTGCCGGCCTCGGCGCGTTGCGCGGTGCGGAGCTGGTGGGCTACGCGGCCGTGGCGCGCGCCAAGCTGGGGGCGCTTCGAGCCGCTTTCGAGGCGGGCGGCGAGGATGCGGGGCTTGCAGCTTTCGTGGCCGAGGGCGGCGAGCCGCTGCGCCTTCACGCCCTGTTCGAGGCGATCTCTGCCAGGATGGTAGCCGAAGGCCGGGATGCCGGCTGGCGCGGCTGGCCGCCGTCGCTGCAGGACCCGTCCAGCCCCGAGGTCGCAAGCCTGGCCGAGGCGCTGTCGGGCGACGTCCGCTTCCACCTCTGGCTGCAATGGCACGCGCGCCGGCAGCTTGCCGCTGCAGCCGGGGCGGCGCGCGCCGCGGGAATGCGGATCGGCCTCTACCTCGACCTTGCCGTCGGCGAGGCGCCCGACGGGTCCTCGACCTGGTCGGGGGCCGCTGTGGCGCTGCCCTCGCTGTCGATCGGCGCGCCCCCCGACATGTTCTCGACCGAGGGGCAGAACTGGGGCCTCGCCGCCCCCTCCCCCGCCGCGCTGTCCGCCACGGATTACGCGCCGTTCCGCGACATGATCGAGGCCCAGATCCGCGACGCCGGCGCGCTGCGCATCGACCACGCGATGGCGCTGTGGCAGCTGTTCCTGGTGCCCGAAGGCGCGTCCCCGTCCGAAGGAACGCATCTGCGCTTTCCCTTCGCCGATCTGGTGCTGGCACTGTCCGAACTGTCGCGCCAGCATCAGGCGGTGATCATCGGCGAGGACCTTGGCTTCGTGCCAAGCGGCTTCCGGCAGGCTATGGCAGAGGCGAACATCCTGTCCTATCGCATCTTGTATTTCGAGCAGACGGAGCGCGGCTTCAAGGATCCGTCCAACTACCCACAGGTCGCACTTGCCTGCCTGTCGACCCATGACCTGCCGGTGCTGGCCGCCTGGTGGCGGGGGGAGGATGTGGAATGGCGCCGGCGCTTCGGCATGGTGGACGAGGAGCGCTCCGTCGCGGACGCCGCCCGCCGCGGGCGCGAGCGGGCGGCGATGCTGGCGACGTTCCGGCGGGCCGGCACGCTCAGGGGCCGCGCGGACCCGGATGCGCCAGAGTTGCCAGAGGCCGTGCGCGACGCTGCCCACCACTTCATCGCGCGCACGCCCTGCCTGCTTGCCGGGGTGCGGCTTGCCGATCTCACCGGCCCCGAAGCGCCGACCAACCTGCCGGGCACGACGGATGAGTACCCCAACTGGCAGGCGCGCAGCCCGGTCGACCTTGCCGACATCGCAGGCCATCCGGCCTTTGCCGCGACGACCGCAGTGATGCGGGAAGAGCGTCCGCGCCGCTTCGGCGTCGCCTGAGTCAGCGCCCCGCCCCCGGCGTGGTGACCGGACCGCACCGGGGCGCGCGCGGGCTGCGAACGATCCAGCGGATCGTTCGCAGCGCATGGTGCTTTGGTGCCAGAGAGGCTTATTGCGCAGCAGCGCGCGCGGCTTCGAGCCAGCCATCCACGTCTGCGCGGTTGTCTTCGATCCAGGCTGCTGCCTGCGCCTCGATATCGTCATCGCCGGCGTTCATCGCGGCGTTCTGCTTGAAGATGTCGGCAAGCGGGATGCTGACCTCTTCCAGCAGCGCGCGCACGGCCGCGTTCTCGTCCAGGAACTCGGTGTTCACCACCGGAACGATATCGTTGGCCGGGAAGCCAAGCGTGCAAGGATCGCTGACGCAGCCCTTGATCCCGCTCATGGTCGCGGCATCCGCCAGCTCCATCAGGTCACCGGGAAGATCGACTTCGGGCACCTCGATCCAGACGACATCTTCGCCGGGGACCAGTTCGTCGACGGTCCAGTTCGGCGTCCAGGTGTAGAACAGGATCGGCTCGCCCGCCCCATAGGCCGCCACGGCGTCCGCCATGGATGCGGAATAGCCCGCCTTGATCGGATTGACGTGATCGTGCAGGTCATAGGCGTCGAGGTGATGCTCGATATTGATCTCGCAGCCCCAGCCGGGCGGGCAGGCGACCAGGTCGGCCTTGCTGTCGCCATTGCGGTCGAAGGCCTCTTTCACCTCGTCGCGCTTGAAATCCTCAAGCGAGGTGATGCCGAACTTGTCGGCGCTTGCCTTGTCGACCAGATAGCCTTCGATCGCGCCGCCCTTGGCCACGGCGCCGACGATCTCGGCGCGGCCCTCGAACGACTCGCGGTAGGTGTCGTGCAGCGGGAACCAGCCGTCCACCCACATGGTGACATCGCCGAAGGCGACCGACTGGTAGAAGATCGGGTTGTCGAGCGTCATCGTGTCGCCCAGTTCGTAGCCCAGCTCTTCCAGAAGCTGCGCGTAGATCTCGGTGTGGAACCAGCCGGTGTCCCAGGTGGGCTGCGCCATGGTGATCGTCTTGCCCTCGCCGGGGGTGGCCTGCGCGACGGCGCCGGTCGCGGAGGCGACGCCAACCCAGGCTGCGGTGCCGAGAATGAGAGCGGTTTTGGTCTGGATGATCATCTGAACTGATCCTTTCTTCGAGGCGGCACAGCGTGCCGCGTGGACGACGGCGCAGGGCACCGTCGTGGCGAGTGTGTTCAGGGCCCGGTTTGTTCAGGCCCGGTGTGTTCAGGGTCTGGCCGCGGGACCCGCGACCGGCACCGCGCCCTTGCCGCGCAGGGTTCGGGTCAGGACCTGGCGCAAGGAAATGGTCCGCACCTTGCTGCCCTCGCCCAGCCCCTGGGTGATGCGGTCCAGCACGATGGCAAGGATCACGATCCCGACGCCGCCAGCCGTCGCCCCGCCCACGTCGAGCCGGCCAAGCCCGGTGTTGACGATCAGCCCCAGCCCGCCCGCACCGATCAGGGCGGCGATCACCACCATCGACAGCGACAGCATCAGCGTCTGGTTCAGGCCGGCCAGGATGGTGCGCAGCGCCAGCGGGAATTGCAGGTCCCACAGCATCTGCCATTCGGTGGAGCCGAAGGCGCGCGCCGCCTCGATCAGATCACCCCGCACGTTGCGGATGCCCAGATTGGTCAGGCGGACCATCGGCGGAATCGCGAAGATGATCGTGGCGATGATGCCGGGGGCCATCCCGACGCCGAACAGCATGACGATCGGCACCAGATAGACGAAGGACGGGATCGTCTGCATGATGTCGAGCACCGGCCGCGCGATCTTCCAGAACATGTCGCTGCGCGCTGCCAGAATGCCCAGTGGCAGACCGATGATCGCGCAGAACAGCACCGAGGTTGCGATCATCGCAAGGGTCGTCATCGTCTCGGGCCAGAGCCCGATCATGTCGATGAAGGCGAACCCGAGGATGGTGAAGATCGCGATGCCCCGCCCCGCCCATCGCCAGGCGGCAAGCGCGAACACGGCGGTCGTCAGGATCATCGGCACGAACTGCAAGAATGCGTTGAGGTTGTTCAGGACGAGCGTGATCGGCACCTGTGCGGCGCGGAAGAACGGCCGGAAATTGGGCACCAGCCAACCGCGGACGAAGGCATTGATCCAGTCGTCGAACGGGATCGTGGCAAGATCGGCAGGACTGATCATCGGGCCACCTCCTTGGTCTGGCTTCCATCTTTGCCTGCATCCTGCGCACCGGCGGTCGGGTCTTCGACGCTGTCGCTGTCCAGTTGCGCAAGCACCGCCTGGGTCTCCACGACGCCGAGCAAGCGGTTCGCATCGTCGGTCACGGCAATCGGCAGGCCGGCGCCCGCGGGGCCATACAGCTCGTGCAGAAAGGCATCTTGCCCGACTGCAGGAAATTCGGTGATCAGGCTCGCGCCAAGCGCGTCATCCCCCGGCCCGTCCCGGCGCAACGCGGCCGCGACATCGCGGTGTGTCACCACGCCTGCCAGGGTGTCGCCGTCGAGCACGTAAAGCGCGTCCAGCTGGAAATCCTCCATCCGGCTCAGCGCAACCTGGGCGCTGTCGGTGTGCAGCTGCGCGGTCACCGGATCGGCCGCGACATCTGCGGCCGTGAACACCCGGCCGCGGTCGATGCCGGCAACGAAAGCCTGCACATAGTCGTCGGCGGGGTTGCTGACGATGTCCTGCGCGGTGCCTACCTGCACGAAGCGGCCATCCTTCATGATGGCGATCTTGTCGCCCAGCAGCATCGCCTCGTTCAGATCATGGGTGATGAACACGATGGTCTTCTTCAGCTTCTTCTGAAGCACCAGCAACTCATCCTGCATCTCGCGGCGGATAAGCGGATCCAGCGCGCCGAAGGGCTCGTCCATCAGCAGCACCTGCGGGTCCGATGCCAGACCGCGCGCAAGCCCGACGCGTTGCTGCATGCCGCCTGACAGATCCCCCGGCAGGCTGTCGGCCCAGGCCGCCAGCCCGACCTGTTCCAGAACGGCGAGCGCCTTTTGCCGGCGCTCCGCCGCGGCGATGCCCTTGATCTTGAGCCCGTAGGCGACGTTCTCGGCAACGGTCCAGTGCGGGAACAGGGCGAAATGCTGGAACACCATAGTCATGGTATTGCGCCGGATCTGCCGCAGGACCTCGCCCTTCGCCTGCGCAACATCCTGCCCGTCGATGATGATCTGCCCAGCGGTCGGTGTGACCAGCCCGTTCAGCAATCGCACGAGCGTGGACTTGCCGGACCCGGACAGGCCCATGACCACGAAGATCTCGCCCTCTGGCACTTCGAGACTTGCGTCCTGCACGGCCACGGTCGCGCCGGTCGCGCCGAGGATGGCTTCCTTCGCCTCGCCACGCCTGGTCATCTCCAGGGCGGCTTCGGGGCGCTTGCCGAATATCTTGTAAAGGCCGTTGACGACGATCTTGGCTGTCATGTGACTCCATCATCCACCGCCGAAAGTGGCAGTGGGCTTGCAACTTGCGTGACACCATCTCACGTGACGATCAGCGCAGGTCGTTTTCCGACTATGGATGTCGTATATAGACATCGGCCGCAAAAGGCAAACCGACAGCCCCACCTCGTTGATCTGTAGGCTGGGCGCTCGGTTCCCGCCCCCCCGGGATCTTTCTCCCGGCGCAGCATCTGCAGCCGCAGCGGGTCCGTCAGCTGTCGCCCTTGCCGCGTCCGCCGACATTGCGAGCCTGGCTGCCGGAGGACCGTTGCAAGGCCTTCACAATCAGGACTGCAGCCCCGGCCAGAAGCGCGATACGGTTTGGCTCCCGGGCGACCGGCCGGGAGGCCACCCTGGATCCCCCGTGCAGCGGGCCGCCGGCCTGCCCATGGTCGTGCTTCTCGCCCTTGCGCTTGCCTTCGGGATTGTAGTGCTCGATCAGCGCGTTGGTTTCCGAACCCAGGAGGATCACGAGCCCAGCGATGTAGAGCCACAGCATCAGGATGATGACGGCGCCGATCGAACCGTAGGTGGCGCTGTAGTCGGCGAAGTTCTGGATGTAGGCGGTAAAGGCCAGCGACGCTGCGATCAGCGTCACGACACCCAGCACCGCGCCGGGCGTGATGAACCGGAATTCCTGCTCGACGTTGGGAGCATAGCGGTAGACCATCGCGAACCCCAGCAGCAGCGCAAGCACGATCAAGATCCACCGGACCCCCCGGAACGCGATCACGATCGTCTCGTTCTCACCGACGAGGCTGAAGAGCCAGTCCTCCATGACCCCGCCGAGCACGATCAACATGAACGCCCCGATCACCAGCGCGACGAAGGCGATGCTTAGCGCGATGGCGACCGCCCGGGCCCTGAGAAAGCCGCGCGCCTCATCGACGTCGTAGGTGATGTTGAGCTGCTGCATGATCGCATACATCCCGGTGGACACGGTCCAGAGCGTGAAGAGGATCCCGACGGACAGAAGCCCCCCGCGCTGCTGCTGTGTGACCTCGGCCACCGTCCCCTCCAGAAGTGCCGCAGCTTCGCCCGGCATCGCGTCGTGCAGAAGATCCATGATGGCCTGATCGACGTCCTGTATCGGAAGGTAGGGGATCACCGACATGATCACGATGAAGGCAGGAAATATTGACAGCGTCAGATAGTAGGCAAGCACTGCCGCCCCGTTGAAGACGTTGTCCTCCGAAATCTCGGCGTACAGATCCCGCCAGAATTCCTTCGCAAGCATCGGGCGGAACATGATGACCTCCTGTTGCACCGCGGCAGGGTTCATTCGCTGTACAACCTGCGGATCGGGTGCGAGTTCCGGCAAATGCGGCCAGCATCGCTCGCGATACCTTGGTGACTGTCCGGCCTGGCCGCCCCGCGGCGGGCTGAGGGTGCGGGATGGTGTCCATCATTGATAGTGGACACCGCGGTGCTTCAGTGCCTGTCGAAGCCCGGCACTGCCGGGTCGTCCGGTCCTCCGGCACCACCAGCTGTTGCGGTTGCCTTATGGGCTCTGGCAGCGGACATGAGGACGTTGGCGGCGCATCGGCAGGCAAGGCTTTGCCGTTCCTTCTAGCTGCGGCTCACTGCCGCCGGAGCAAGAACAGCGCTGCCATTGCCGCGACGCCCACTCCCGCCGTCAACCAGATGGCGGACAGCCCCCAGGCTGTGAGGGCGGCGCCGAAGATCAAAGGCGCGCCCGCCTGCAAGATGCGGGCCGGGGCGTTCAGCCAGCCAAGCCGCCGCCCATAGCCTGCTGCACCGAACAGGGCCAGCGGGAGGGTGCCCTTGGCGATGGTCAGGATGCCGTTGCCGGCGCCGTGCAGGATTGCGAAGACATAGGCGGCAGGACCGCCGAAGGTCACCAGTGCAACAGCGGCGACCGGATGCGCTGCGGCTGCGAGCCGGGTGGAGGTCAATGGGTGGAACCGGCGCAGCAGGCCGAACTCCAGCACCCGCGCGGCCACCTGCGCCGGGCCGATCAGCGCGCCGGCGGCAATGGCCACGGCGGCGCTGGCCCCGGCCTCTTGCAGCAGGCCGGGCAGATGCGCGGCCATCGCGGTCGAGTTGAACCAGGTCGCCGCGAAGACGAAGGCCAGAAGCGCCAGCGCCATCCGCGACGGCGGTGGGCCATCCTCTGCCGGGGGCTCGGCCTGGGTAACCGCCTCGGTGCCTTTGGGCAGGCAGGCATTGAGCGGAAGCGCGAGGCACAGATGGATCAGCGCCCAGCCAAGGCAGGCCTCGCGCCAGCCCCAGGTTGCAAGCATCAGCCCGGAGAGGGGCCACCCGACCGTGCTCGCAAACCCGGCGATCAGCGTGATGCCGGTGATCGGGCCGCGGGCGTCCTTGCCGTAGATCCCGGCCAGGGTGGCAAACCCGGCCTCGTAAAGCCCGATCCCCATGCCGAGCCCGATGACGGCCCAGCCTGCGAACAGCACCGCGGGTGTGGGCGCGGCGGCCAGCATCCCGAGCCCGGCCGCAAAGATGAAGTTCGACAGCATGAGGACGCCCCGTCCGCCAAAGCCGTCGATCCGCGCCCCCGCCCAGGGGCCGACCATGGCCGAGACCACCATCGCCATGGAGAAGGCGCCGAAGATCCAGACCGGGGAAAGACCGAAGCTTTCGGCCATCGGCACCGCCAGGACGGCGGGAATGTAATAGCTGGACGCCCAGCTGACGGTGAGCGAGGTGCCAAGTGCGGCGACGATCATGCCGCGCCGCGCGGGAACGAGCCGCGGGATCATGATGCTCTCGCAGGCAGGGCCGCAAGGCGGGTCCCCTCGGACCGCCTCATGCCATCGTCCACAGCTGGAACAGCAGCCCGGAGGCGAAGGCCCCCACCAGCGACAGCCCGATATAGAGCGCGAAGACCTGCGGCCTGGCCAGCGCCCAGACCGCCATTGCCGCCGGGATCGAGGTGACGCCCCCCGCGACCAGGAAGGCCAGGCCGGCCCCCGGTGCCATGCCCTGCTCGATCAGCCCGGCGACCAGCGGCAGCGCGGCATAGCCGTTCAGGTAGGCCGGCACGCCCACCAGCGTCGCGGTGACAATCGGCATGAGGCCTTCGCCGCCCAGCGCAGCCGTGACAGTTTCCGCGGGGATCCAGGCCAGCATCAGACTTTCGAGGATGAAGGCCAGCGTCAGCCACTTGGCCAGGAACAGGGTCGTCGTCAGCGCGGTCCCGGCGAACCTGGCGCGGCGCTCGGGCTCCTCCCAGAAGCGCCAGACAACGGGCCTGGGCGCGCGCACCCGGGCACCGCCGCAGCCGCCATTGCCGATGCCCGCGCGCAAGGGGTCGGCCAGCGCCCCGCTGCGCGACAGCGCAAGCACGACCAGCCCGCCCAGCAGGCCAAGCCCGATGGCCGCCAGCGTCTTGGCCACCGCGAATTCCAGACCGAGCACGCCTGCCGTCAGCACGAACATCGAGGGGTCCATGATCGGCGAGGCGAGCCAGAAGGCCATGACCGCCGACAACGGCACCCCCATCGCCAGCAGCGCCGCAATCAGCGGGATCACCCCGCAAGAGCAGAAGGGCGAGATGCCGCCCGCCAGCGCCCCAAGGCCGATCATCAGCAGCGGCGCGCCCGTGAAGGCCTTGGCGATCAGATTGTCCGCCCCGGTCGCGCCCGCCCATGCGGCGATGGAGATCGACAGCACAAGGAAGGGCGCGGTGTTCAGCAGCGCCCGGCCAGCGAACAGCGCCGAGTCCGCAGCCTGCCCCGCGTCAAAAACCGCCAGCGCCGCCAGGATCAGCGCCGAGGTGAGCCATATGCGTTGGTCCTGCCAGAGGTGCCGCAGAACCGACCGGAGGCCGGGAGGGGGAAGGGTCGAGTCAGTCATCACCAAATCTCCGGATTTTCAGTTGTTTTTGGCAAGAAAAATCGGCGGGCCGCATCACGCAGCATCCTCCGCAGGCTGAACCGCCACGCCGGAACAGCACTCCGACGTCAGAAAGCCAAGTACGCCTCGCATCGCTGCGAAATCGACCCGGTTGAACACCTCGCGCCCCTGCTTGTCCTGCAGCACCAGCCCCGCATCGACCAGCGTCGACAGGTGATGGGCCAGCGTCGAGGGCGCGAGGCCCAGAAGCTCGCCGATATCGCTGACCCTCAGCCCCTCCTCCCCCGCCTTGACCAGCAGGCGAAAGATCGACAGGCGGGCGTCATGTCCCAAGGCGGCCAGCGCGCGGGCGTGGGGGCTCATCGTTGTCATGTCGCCAACATAACTAGGTTTCCGGTTTTGTAAAGGTGTTTGCGTTGACGCAAAGAGAGTGCCCCCTTGCCGCCGCCCGCTCGCAGGCGCCGGATTCGGCCCATGTCATTGTCATCTTACCGTTACCCCTTCATCAGCCTGCTGTCACACTTCTCCCGACCCACGCCCTGATCCCTTCCCGGAACAGGGGCCCCAGATGACCATCCGCGCCCTTCTTGCCTGCCCGCCATCGTCAACATCCATGACGTGCCGCTGGCCCAGCAGTTCATGCAGCGCATCATCGGGGCTGCGCGCCGGGCGCGTCGTGTTCGACGGCACGCCCGCCCAGCTGACGGAAAGCGCGCTGACCGATATCTACGGGTCCGAGGACTGGACCGCGATGCGCAAGGACCATGAAGACGACAAGGACGCCGAGGCGGACGCGCTGCGCCGGCTGTCGGTGCTGCCGACATGAGCTATCCGACCACATGGCGGCGCCCGCCGCAGATCTTCACCCATCGCGGCTGGCGCTGTGGTTCGGCTGGCTGTGCCTTGTCGCGCTGTTCGTCTGGTGCTGGCAGGTGATGAACGAGCGCACGATCTGGATGTTCGTGCAGGACGCGCCCAAGCAGGCCGCCGACATCGGCGGGCGGATGTGGCCGCCACGCTGGTCCTGCCTGGGCGAGCTGATGGTGCCGCTGTGGGACACGCTGAACATGACGACGCTCGGCACGCTGCTGGGGGTCATCCTGGCGACGGTGGTGCTGTCGGAATGGGTGTCGGCCAAGGTGCGGTCCGCGATCATCTGAAGCGGCACCGCGGCCGGATCAGGAGGGCCGGTCCTGCGTTGCGGCTGTGGCAAGGCGGTAGCCGACACCGCGGACAGTTTCGATCAGATGCTCGGCCTCGAGCGGGCGCAGGAGCAGGCGCAGGCCTTTCACGACCTGGTCGATCTGCCTCGAGGTATCGGAGAACTGACCCCAGACCCGACGCAGTATCTGCGTGCGCGACAGCGTATGGGACGGCTCGTCGACCAGACCGGCCAGAAGCCTGTACTCGGTAGGCGAGAGGTGGATCATCCTGCCGTCCCATTCGACGCGGCGCTCCAGCTCGTTGATCGTCAGGTCAGAAAATTCCAGGCGGCCTGTCAACGCCTCTGGGCGCACACGGCGCAGGAGAGCCCTCAGCGCGGCGATGCCGATTTCCGTCCGGCTGTGGTCCGGGATGACCTCATCGACAGACCCGCCGCTGACCAGCGGAGAAGAGAGCCAAGCCAGCTCCTCGCCCCAAGCCACGACCGGCAGATACCGCGTGCGAGAGGCCTCGCGCAGTCGGGCGATGATCGCTGCCAGGTCTTCATGCTCGGGTTGCCACGCGATGAGCAGAAGATCGGGGCGCTGCATGACAATGATGGATCTCGCGTCTGCCTCGGCCTCGGCATACGAGCAGTCGAAGCTGGTCGCCAGCACGCTCTGCGGCCCGAGACATGAAAGATCGCCCTTGCCGGCAAGAATGGTCATACGCGGCAACTCGGCTTCCACAGACTGTGCTGTGGGCAAGAAGGTGCGCGCCCGCCTGTCAGCCAAGCGCATAGCCCGCGCCGCGCACCGTGCGCACCGGATCCTCGCCGCCCTGCTGGCACAGGGCCTTGCGCAACCGGCCGATATGCACGTCCACGGTGCGGGTATCGACATAGATGTCGCGGCCCCAGACCCGGTCCAGCAGTTGCTCGCGGCTCCAGACCCGCCCCGGCTTTTCCATGAAGGTCGCCAGCAGCCGGAATTCGGTCGGGCCCAGCTTCAGCAGCGCCTCGCCGCGGAACACCTTGTGGCTTTCCGCATCGAGCCGGATATCCTCGAACATCAGCGTCTCACCCACGGTGGCAGGCCGGGTGCGGCGCAGCTGCGTGCGCACCCGGGCCATCAGTTCCACCACCGAATAGGGCTTGATCACATAGTCATCGGCGCCGGTTTCCAGCCCGCGCACCCGGTCGACCTCTTCCGAGCGGGCCGAGAGCATGATGATCGGCACGCCCCGCGTCTCGCTGCGGCTTTTCAGCCGCCGGCAGACCTCGATCCCCGAGACGTTGGGCAGCATCCAGTCCAGCACGATCAGATCGGGCCGGTCCTCTGCGACCAGCAGCAACGCCTCTTCGCCGTTTTCGGCCTGGGCGACGCGAAATCCTTCGGCCTCGAGGTTATAGGCCAGCACTTCGCGCTGCGCGGGTTCGTCCTCGACGATGAGGACCGAGGGGGTGTCGGCGGGCATGTCCTCAGTCCTCGCCATCGCCAAGATCGGCCGGCATCACGCTTTCGCCCTTGATGCGCGGCTCTCCGGGCACCTTGCCGGTGATCAGGTAGATCACCTGCTCGGCGATCGTGGTCGCATGGTCGCCCATCCGCTCCAGGTTCTTGGCGATGAAATGCAGATGCATGCAGGGCGTGATGTTGCGCGGATCTTCCATCATGTAGGTCAGGAATTCGCGGAACAGCGCGTTGTACATCTGGTCCACGTCCCGGTCGCGGGCACGCACGTCATGGGCCAGCTCCAGATCGCGCTGGATATAGCTGTCCAGCGAATCCTTCAGCATCACCTCGACCACCTTGGCCATCCGCCGCAGCGCCATGCCCGTGCCGTCGATCACCGGCATCTGCGCCAGCACATGGCTGCGCTTGGCCATGTTCTTGCAGTAATCGCCCACCCGCTCCAGGCTGGCGGCGATCTTCATCACCGTCAGCACGGTGCGCAGGTCGGTCGCGGTCGGAGAGCGCAGGGCGATCAGGCGCGCAGCCTCGGCGTTGATGCGCTCTTCCATCTCGTCGATCAGCGCGTCGGTGTTGCGCACCTTCTCGGCCAGCTCTTCGTCGCGGGTTTCCAGCGCGAGTGCGGCATCGAGGATCTGCGCCTCGACCAGCCCGCCCATCTTCATGATCATCGCCTGGATGGCTTCCAGATCCCGGTCGAAGACCGAGGCGATATGGGGGTCTTTGTTCATGCTCATGATGTCACCCGATCCGGCCAGTGATGTAGCTTTCCGTCCGCGGGTCCTGCGGATTGGTGAAGATCTGCCCGGTCTCGCCGTATTCGACCAGATTCCCGAGGTGGAAGAACGCGGTTTTCTGGCTGACGCGGGCGGCCTGCTGCATCGAGTGCGTGACGATCACCACCGAGAACTGCTCGCGCAGCTCGTCGATCAGCTCCTCGACCTGGGCGGTGGCGATGGGGTCCAGCGCCGAGCAGGGCTCGTCCATCAGCAGAACCTGCGGGTTGGTCGCAACCGCGCGAGCGATGCACAGGCGCTGTTGCTGGCCGCCCGACAGGCCGGTGCCCGGCGAGTCGAGCCGGTCCTTCACCTCGTTCCAGATCGCGGCGCGGCGCAGCGACTTTTCCACGATCTCGTCCAGTTCCGCCTTGTTGCGGGTCAGGCCGTGGATCTTGGGGCCGTAGGCCACGTTGTCATAGATCGACTTCGGAAAGGGGTTCGGCTTCTGGAACACCATGCCGACCTTGGCGCGCAGCTGCACCGGATCGATCTTCCGGTCATAGATGTTCTCGCCATCCAGCTTGATCTCGCCATCGACGCGGCAACTGTCGATGGTGTCGTTCATCCGGTTGAGGCAACGCAGGAAGGTGGACTTGCCGCAGCCCGACGGGCCGATGAAGGCGGTGACGGTCTTGTCGAGGATATCGACGTCCACGTCCTTGAGGGCATGGTTGGTGCCGTAATACACCTGAACCCCCCGGGCCGTGATCTTGTTCTTGGTGATATCCACGTCTCTCTCCACAATTCGCATGTCGTTCATGGCTCTATTCCCTCTTACCAGCGCCGTTCGAACTTGTTGCGCAGGAAAATGGCGATGGCATTCATCAGGACAAGGAAGCCCAGAAGAACAAGGATCGCGGCGGAAGTACGGCTCACGAAGCCGCGTTCGGGGCTGTCGGCCCAGATGAAGATCTGGGTCGGCAAGGCGGTCGAGGCATCGAAGGGGCTGCCGGGGGCCGCTGTGATGAAGGCGTTCATCCCGATCAGCAGCAGCGGCGCGGTTTCGCCAAGCGCCTGCGCCAGGCCGATGATGGTGCCGGTCAGGATGCCCGGCATCGCCAGCGGCAGCACATGCTGGAACACCACCTGCTGACGCGAGGCGCCGAGGCCAAGCGCGGCCTCGCGGATCGATGGCGGCACCGCCTTCAGCGCGGCGCGGGTGGCGATGATGATCGTCGGCAGCGTCATCAGCGCCAGGGTCATCCCGCCCACGAAGGGGGCAGAGCGCTGCAGGCCGAAGAGGTTGAGGAACACCGCCAGCGCCAGCAGACCGAACACCACCGAGGGCACCGCCGCCAGGTTGTTGATGTTGATCTCGATGATGTCGCTGATCTTGTTCTTTGGCGCGAACTCCTCAAGGTAGATCGCCGCGCCGATCCCGATCGGGAAGGACAGCAGGAAGCAGGTCAGCAGCGCGTAGAACGAGCCGACCAGCGCACCGCGCAGACCTGCAAGCTCCGGGAAGCGCGAGTCGGCATTGGTGATCAGCGCCCAGTTTATCGGCTTGCTGATCCGCCCGGCCTCGACCAGCTGATCGAAGGCCGCAATCTCGGGGTCGTTCAGGCGACGGTTCTGTTCGGGGGTCTCGCGGTCGATCAGGCCCTTGTAGAGCTGGTCATAGGGGTCCGAGGCCGGCACGTTCAGCGTGATGGTATCCCCAATCAGCGAGGGATCGGCCACCACCCGGTCGCGCAGCGTGAACTGCGCCGAGTTGGACAGGATCGAGGCCATCTTGCGCGCCTCTGCCTCGGGCATCCCGGGCAGCGCCGCGATCATGGCGTCCTGCACCACGCCGCGATAGTTGCCACCCGCCGGATTGTCCGCCTTCACCCGCTCGGGCGAGATGGCGAACTCCATCTGCACATGGGTCTGCGTGAAGGCCTGATAGCCCGTCGAGACCAGCGAGGACAGCAGCAGGAACAGCATCAGGAAGGCGATGCTGATGGCGCCAAGGCCCAGGCCCTTGAGGATCATCTCGGAACGGTGGCGCCGCTTGACATTCGCAACCGCATGCGCCGAGGACCATTGTGCGTCGTTGTTTGAAATATCGGCCATGTCCTGATCCTCAATCGTAGATTTCGCGGTATTTGCGCACGATGCGCAGCGCGAAGATGTTGATGCACAGCGTCACGATGAACAGCATCAGACCCAGGGCAAAGGCCGCCAGCGTCTTGGGGTTGTCGAACGAGGTGTCGCCGATCAGCAGGGTCACGATCTGCACCGTCACCGTCGTCACGCTGTCCAGCGGGTTGATGGTCATGGTGGCGATGATACCCGCGGCCATGACCACGATCATCGTCTCGCCGACTGCGCGGCTGACCGCCAGCAAGATGCCGCCGACGATGCCGGGAATGGCCGCCGGGAACAGCACCTTCATCATCGTCTCGCCCCGCGTCGCGCCAAGCGCCAGCGAGCCGTCGCGCAGGCTGCGCGGCACGGCCGACAGCGCGTCATCGGTGAAGGACGAGATGAACGGGATCAGCATGATCGCCATCACCCCACCCGCGGCCAGCGCGGTGTTGGGCGAGATCGACAGGCCGATATCGGCCGCACCGGAGCGCAGCGCCGGCGCGACGGTCAGCACGGCGAAGAAGCCGTAGACCACCGTCGGGATGCCTGCCAGCAGCTCCAGCACCGGCTTGGCGATGGAGCGCACCCGGGGCGAGGCGAATTCGTTGAGGTAGATCGCCGAATAGAGGCCAATCGGCGTGGCGATGGCCATCGAGATCACGGTGATGACCATCGTGCCCAGGATCACCGGCAGCCAGCCAAAGGCCCCGGCGCCGGCAACCTGGTCGGCGCGCATCGGGATCTGCGGCTCCCAATTGGTGCCGAACAGGAATTCGGTGATCGGCACCATCTCGAAGAAACGGACACTCTCGAAGACCAGCGACAGCACGATGCCGACCGTTGTCACGATCGCGACCGTGGAGCAGAAGATCATCAGGCCAACGACGATGTTTTCGACGCGCTGGCGGGCGCGGAACTCTGCCGCGACCGAACGGCGCGCGACCAGCAGCGCCGCGGCGATCATAACCACAAGGACCGCCAGCATGATCCAGCGCGCAGTCGCCTGCAGCGAGACCATGCGTTCGGCGGCCTCGATCTTCCAGGGCTCGGGCGTCCCGAAGACCTGGCCATTGGCGAGTGAACTGATTTCGGCGTTGATCAGCTGCATCGCGCCGGACCCAAGATCGGTCAGCACCCCGTCAGGCAGGCTGGCCATGACCATCCGGTCGATGACGGCGCCTTGCAGGATCAGGAACAGGATCAGGAAAACGAAACCGGGAAGCAGCACCAGCAGCATCGAATAGCTGCCGTGGAAGCCACCAAGCGAATGCAGGCGTTCGCCCCCATCGCGAATTGCATAGGCCGCCCGGCGGTTGAGCATGAAGCCCGACACGGCCGCGAGGAAGAGGATCAAGAAGGCAATGCCGGTCATGCTGGCCCCGAAAGGATGCAAGGAAATGCCGCCCGCGCGGAATGCGCGGGCGGCCTTTGGTTGAAGCTTACTTCGCCGGAGCTTCCATGCTGACGGCGTCCATCACGTTCTTCTGGACTTCGGCCAGCTTGTCAGCGTCGAGAACGGTCAGGCCGCGCTCTTGCTGCTAGCCACCGTCACCCAGACCGGCTTCCGACACGAATTCAGCGATGAACTCGTTCATGCCCGGGATCACGCCGCGGTGGGCGTTCTTGATGTAGAAGTAGAGCGGACGGGCCACGCCGTAGGAGAAGTCGGCGATGGTTTCCGGGCTCGGCGCGACGCCGTCGATGGCGATGCCCTGCAGCTTGTCGTTGTTCTCGTAGAGGAACGAGTAGCCGAAGATGCCGACAGCGTTCGGATCGGCTTCAAGGCGCTGCACGATCAGGTTGTCGTTTTCGCCGGCTTCGACGAAGGGGCCGTCCTGACGCATGCGCGAGCAGTTCTCGCCAACCCAGTCGCCATCAAAGCCGCCGTCCTTCACGAAGGGCAGACGCTTGCAGCCGTCATGCATCACCAGTTCGACGAAGGCGTCGCGGGTGCCCGAGGTCGGCGGCGGGCCGTAGGCCAGGATCGCGGTGTCGGGCAGCGAGGCGTCGATGTCCGACCACTTCTGGTAGGGGTTGTCCTTCCACTCGCCATCGACCGGAACCTGCGCGGCCAGAGCCAGGTAGACCTGCTCTTCGGTCAGCGCCCAATCGAAGGGGGTAGCGCGCGACACGGCGATCGACAGACCATCGTAGCCGATCAGGGCTTCGGTGATGTCGGTCACGCCGCTCTGGGCGCAGAGTTCGAATTCCGACTTCTTGATGGCGCGCGAAGCGCCGGTCAGGTCGGCATGGTCTTCGCCGATGCCGCCGCAGAACACCTTGAAGCCGCCGCCGGTGCCGGTCGATTCAACGACGGGCGCCGCATGCCGGTGGCATTGGCGAAGTTCTCGGCAGCCGCTTGGCTGTAGGGGAACACGGTCGAAGAACCGACGACCAGAACCTGGTCGCGGGCGGAGGCAGCGGTCGCCGAGAGTGCGGCCATGGCCAGCACCGACGCGGTCAGTTTCATGTAGGACATTTGAGGCTCCTAAGGTTACGATTCAGGTCACAAGGACGCGACCCGATCACGGCCTTACGGTTAGGCAGTGTCCGTGACGATGGATGCATATTTTGTAACAGTTTTATGACAACCCTGATGAAGCGGAGGATGGTTGTGGATGAAGGCGCCATATCCGCACTAAAGTGCCGTCTCTCTTCGATTCGCCAACGACCCCGCGTTCTGTCAAGGCTTTATCGGCGTGTCGGCGACCCTGCGGATCACCTGCAGAGGTTGCAAGCGCCGCACTGATTCTTTGAGGGCAGCGAGGGCGGGCGGGTGAGCCGAGGCGCCGGGTCGCTCCTGTTTTGAAGCCGCATCCGCACGCAGCCGGCGCATTCGCAGTTGACCTGGAGCATCCGGCGCCCTAGTAAATCGTCAATCGACGATAAGCGAAACTCAGAGGCGGCCGTGATGTCTTTCAGCCCATTCCCCGTATCTGACCCCCAAGACCAGCAAATCGCCGACCTGGCAAAGGCGCTGGCGCATCCGGCGAGGCTGCGGATCCTGCGGCTGTTGCTGGCGACTCCGGGCTGCATCGGGGGTGACATCGTGGAGGCCGTCGGCCTGGCGCAATCCACCGTCGCGGAGCATCTGCGCATCCTCAAGACCGCCGGGGTGATCACGGGTGAAATCTCTGGCCCGCGCGTGTGCTATGCGCTGAACCCGGGCGCCCTTGCCCTCCTCTCCAGCTTCGTGGCCTCGCTCGCCGCCCCGCACAGTGATGCGTGCCACGTCCCCGAACCGAAAGCCGCATCATGAGCCTGTTCGAACACTACCTGACCCTCTGGGTCGCGCTGTGCATTCTTGCCGGCCTTGCGCTTGGCAGCCTGCTGCCCGGCCCCTTCGGCACATTGGCCGGCCTGGAATATGCCTCGGTCAATCTGGTCGTCGCGGTGCTGATCTGGGCGATGGTCTATCCGATGATGGTGGCGGTCGATCTCGGCTCGCTGAAATCGGTCGGGAAGCGGCCCAAGGGGCTGATCATCACGGTGGTGATCAACTGGCTGATCAAGCCGTTCACGATGGCGGCCTTGGGCGTGCTGTTCTTCCAGCACCTGTTTGCCGGGCTGATCGATGGGGCCAAGGCGACGGAATACATCGCGGGGCTCATCCTGCTGGGGGCGGCGCCCTGCACGGCGATGGTGTTCGTGTGGTCGCAGATGACCAAGGGGGACGCGAATTACACGCTGGTTCAGGTCAGCCTGAATGACCTGATCATGGTGGTGGCCTTCGCGCCGATCGTCGCCTTCCTGCTGGGTGTCACCGATATCGCGGTGCCGTGGGAAACGCTGATCCTGTCGACGGTTCTTTATGTGGTGATCCCCCTGGTCGCCGGCGCATTGACCCGGTCCGCCCTGATCGGGCAGGGCGGCGAGGCGGCCGTTACGGCGTTCACCGCGCGGATCAAGCCCGCCTCGATCATGGGCCTGCTGTTGACCGTGGTGCTGCTGTTCGGGTTTCAGGGGCCGGTCATTCTGGCGCAGCCCGGCCTGATCGCCCTGCTGGCGGTGCCGATCATCCTCCAGTCCTATGGCATCTTCGCGCTCGGCTATGGCTGGGCCTATCTCTGGCGGCTGCCGCACAAGATCGCCGCGCCCTGTGCGCTGATCGGCACGTCGAACTTCTTCGAACTGGCGGTGGCCGTGGCCATCGGCCTCTTCGGCCTCAACTCCGGGGCCGCGCTGGTGACGGTGGTGGGCGTGCTGGTGGAAGTGCCGGTGATGCTGTCGCTGGTCGCCTTCGCCAACCGCACACGCGAGAGGTTCCCGGCATGAGCTTTCCGGTCGTCATCCATCACAACCCGGACTGCGGCACCTCGCGCAATGTGCTGGGGATCATCCGGGCGGCGGGCTATCAGCCGGTGGTGATCGACTATCTTGCCGAGGGCTGGACCCGCCCCCAACTGCTGGCGCTGCTCGCCGCTGCCGGGATCACGGCGCGGCAGGCGCTGCGGATCACCCGCTCTCCGGCCGAGGCGATGGGGCTGACCGCGCCGGAGGTCACCGAGGATCAGCTGCTGGAGGCGATGGTCCGGCACCCGATCCTTGTGAACCGCCCCCTCGTCTGCACCCCAAGGGGCGTGCGCCTGTGCCGTCCGTCCGAGGTAGTGCTGGACCTGTTGGAGCGGTTGCCTCCCGGCTCCCTCGCCAAGGAAGACGGGCAATTGATCCTCGATGCGGAAGGAAACCGTCTTGTCTGACACACCCAATATCGATGACGCCCTGTTCCCGAGGCTTGACGAGGCAGCCTTGCTGACCCCGGCGCACAAGACCCACCCGCCCCGCATCCTGATCCTTTATGGCTCGCTGCGCCCCCGCAGCTTCAGCCGCCTGTCAGGCGAAGAGGCCGGGCGCATCCTGACCCGGCTGGGGGCCGAGGTGCGGTTCTTCAACCCCTCGGGCCTGCCGCTGGTCGATGACGGCGTGGATGCCAGCCACCCGAAGGTGCGTGAGCTGCGCGATCTCGTGGCGTGGAGCGAGGGCATGGTCTGGTCCTCGCCCGAGCGCCACGGGGCCATGACCGGGCTGATGAAGACGCAAATCGACTGGATCCCCTTGTCCGAGGGGGCCGTGCGGCCGACACAGGGCAAGACGCTGGCGGTGATGCAGGTCTCGGGCGGCTCGCAAAGCTTCAACGCCGTGAACCAGATGCGGCTTCTGGGGCGCTGGATGCGGCTGATTACCATCCCCAACCAGTCCTCGATCCCCAAGGCGTTTCAGGAGTTCGACGAGGCGGGACGGATGCGCCCCTCGCCGCTCTACGACCGGATCGTGGACGTGATGGAAGAGCTGCTGAAGTTCACGGTGCTGACCCGGGACCGGGCCGACTACCTCGTCGACCGCTATTCCGAGCGAAAGGAGACCGCCGAGGCGTTGATGAAGCGGGTGAACCTGTCGGCGGCGACGTGACGCAGGGGGCGGGCGGCGGTCGTGATCGCGGGCCATGGGGTCAGAGCTTTCGGGTCAGAGTCCCTTCCAGCGGCACTGCCCCGGAAAGCGTGTTGGAAATTGTCCCGTATTTCAGGATGTTGCGGTGCAACAAGTCCAGCCGCTGATCGGTTTCGGCGCTGTCCACGGTGATCTGGTATCGGATCAACGTCAGCTTGGGCGGCGCGTCCTGGCGGATGGCTTCCAACGCGACCTCAGCGCCCTCTATCTGAGACGCCAGCATCGGGGTCACACGCTCGATCCCTTTCAGCATGCAGGCGGCAAGGGCCGCCAGCAGCAGTTCGACCGGGTTCATCGCATCCCGCCGCCCCGCCATGCCAGTGTCCAGCGCCACTTCGGCCTCTTTGGCCACGGCAAGGCTGCCATGGCGGTCGACGCGGCGGGCGGAGACGCGATATTCGGTCACAGCAGGCGGCCAATCTCATCCGCAGTCAGCACCTTGCCGGCGGACACCACCTTCTCATCCACCACCAGCCCCGGGGTGGACATCACGCCATAGCCGGCAATTTCGGCAAAATCGGTGATCTTCACGATCTCCGCCTCCTTGCCCGCGGCCAGCGCCGCCGCCTTGGCGTTCTCGGCCAGTGTCACGCATTTCTTGCAGCCGGAGCCGAGGATCTTGATGATCATGGTATGTCCTTTCAGATGAACCAGTGAGTGATGGCGTTGAAGGTGAAGCCGATGGTCAGGATGCCCACCGTCACCACCCCGGTAAACGTGGCCAGCAGCGGTAGTTTGACCACGCGTTTGAGCATGATGAGCGAGGGCAGCGACAGCGCCGTCACCGCCATCATGAAGGCGAGCACGGTGCCAAGGCCGACGCCCTTGCCGACCAGCGCCTCGGCAATCGGCAGGGTGCCGAAGATGTCGGCATACATCGGGATCCCGACCAGCGTCGCCACCGGCACCGCCCACCATTTGTCCTGCCCCAGCAGCGCGCCGATGGTGTCGGCCGGAACCCAGTTGTGGATCGCGGCGCCGATGCCGACGCCGATCAGCACATAGGGCCAGACCTTGCTCACGATCTCCAGCACCTGATCGCGCGCATAGGCCAGCCGCTCGGCCCGGGTCAGCGTGTCTTCCACCTCGGACACCGGCACATTGCGCACGAAATCGGCCACCTGATCCTCCATCCCCAGCTTGCCGATCAGGGTGCCGCCGATGATCGCCACCAACAGCCCGACGGCCACATAGGCCAACGCAATCGGCCAGTTGAAGATCGAGGCCAGCAGGATTACCGAGGCCAGATCCACCAGCGGCGATGATATCAGGAACGAGAACGTCACCCCCAGCGGCAGGCCGGCAGCGGTGAAGCCGATGAACAGCGGGATCGACGAGCACGAACAGAACGGAGTAATCGTCCCCAGCAGTGCGCCCAGGATATTGGCGCCGATCCCGGACCGCCCGCCCAGGATGCGGCGCGTGCGTTCGGGCGGAAAGTAGCTTTGGGCATAGGAGATGGCAAAGATCAGCACCGACAGCAGAATGAAGATCTTGATGACGTCATAGACGAAGAACTGCGCCGAACCGCCAAGGCGCGAGGCCGGGTCCAGCCCCACCGCGGTGACCCCGGTGGTCACCAGATCCGACAGCCAGTCCATCCGCAGCAGTTGGTCATTCATCCAGCCGAATACGCTCATGCCGAAACCTCCTCGGCCAGCGCTGCGGCCAGCAATGCCTTGATATTCGGGGGCAGTGCCGGGCTCAGCCGGTAGCGCACCCATTGCGCATCACGCCGGTCCACCACCAGCCCGGCCTGCTTCAGCACCTGCATATGCCGCGACATCCGACTTTGCGTCGCCTCAAGGCGCTGCATCAGGTCGCAGACGCAATGCTCGTCACCATCGTGCAAGATCCGAACGGCAGCCAGTCGGGTCGGTTCGGCGAGCGCAGATAGAACAGTCAGAATCATGGGACTACCTCAGCTTTTGCGCATTTGCGCATAAGCTTCTGGGCCGCGCGTTGATGTGGATCAGACCAGTTGCGGTCTTTCGATGATCACGATGGTCGGGGCATCGCGCGCGCCACCGAGGCATGGCTGCGCGCGGCGGGGGCAGACCCGCGCTTGCAGCTGTTCGAGGCGCTGGGTCGCACCAGTGACGGCCGGGTTCCTGCAGCGGTCCGCGCGGCCCTTCAAACCGCTTGACCCGCCTCCGGGCGAAGCGAGGGAGCCTGCCCCCCGCTCCGCCCGGTGCCGGTCAGGACGCCACGGCCAGCGACTTGCGCGCGTCGAAGTCGTGGATCCAGCCAAATTCGTCCGGGAACCGGGCAAGCCGCCGGGCGCGCGCGGCAAGGTCGGCGTCATCATGCAGATGCAGCACGTCGTTGGTCGCCGTGGCACTTTTCTGGATCACCAGCGTGCGCAGGCGGCGGATACGCGCAAAGCGGGTCAGCAGATCCTCGGTGTCCGACAGGCCGCCCGCCGCGATCATGCGCGCCAGCGTCACCGCGTCCTCGATAGAGGTGTTGGCGCCCTGCCCGTGATGCGGCACCATCGCATGTGCCCCGTCGCCGATCAGCACGGCGCGGCCCTTGTGCCAGTGCCGCAGCGGCTTGGTGATGAACAGCCCCCAGCGGGCGAACTGGTGCGACTGGCCCACCATTTCCGTCACCGCCTCGTCCCAGCCGAGGAAGGGCTTCAGATGGTCATCGCGCGTGGCTTCGATTACCCAGCGGGCCGGGTCCGGCCAGACATCGGGCCCCTCTGTTACCGCGAAGTAGTTCACATCATCGCCGTTCGGGCCGATGGCATAGTGCAGCAGATGCGCGTCGGGTCCCATCCAGAACTGGATCGCCTGCGGGTCCGGCAGATGCGGCAGGTCCTTGGCCGGCACGATCCCGCGAAACGCCGAGGTGCCGGAATAGCGGATGGCCCCCGGCCCTGCCACATGGTCGCGCACCCGGCTTTTGATACCGTCGGCCCCGATCACCAGATCGACGATGGCGCTGTCCTGCCCCTGGAAATCCAGCCGAAGCCCCTGATCCGTCTCGGTCAGCGCGGTCAGGCGGTGGCCCAGCCGGATCACGTCGCCTTGCAGCCGCGCCCGCATGACCCGTTGCAGATCGGCGCGGTGGATGCCGAAATAGGGCGCGCCAAAGGCGGCCCGGTAGGCCCCGTCCTTGCGCACCGGATGCGCGGCGACGCGGGCCTGATCGCGCCAGCCGCGCCAGATCAGTTCCGTCGGCTCGCAGGACGCGGCCTCCAGCCCCGGCAGGCAGCCAAAGCGCGCCAGCTCGCGCGAGCCGTTGGCTGACAGGGCGATGGCGGCGCCGATCTCTGTCAGCACCTCGGCCTGTTCATAGACCGTGAAGGGGACGCCGGCCTCTTGCAGCGCCAGGGCGCAAGCCAGCCCGCCTATCCCGGCCCCGATGATGGCAATACGCGGGTCTGTCATGTGGTTTTCCCTGCTTTGATGCGCCGCGCCAGGCGGGCGGCATGAATGGCGACGATGCCGACGAGGATCCCCCAGAAGGCGGACCCGATGTCCCACAGGACAAGGCCGGAGGCGGTGGTGATGAAGGTGATCATGCCAGCCTGCGCGTCCTCGCCGCTGGTCAGCATGTCAGACAGGCCCTTGCCGATGGCGGGGAGCAGCGCAAGGCCGGCCAGAAGCGCGATCAGCTCGGCCGGGATGCGCAGCATCGCCCAGCCGATTGCCCCGGCGAACGCGGCGCAGATCAGG
>Ga0209347_1002034_pt1 | contig 28555 bp, 22 predicted proteins | sample AutmiccommuBRH23_FD_187382 | JGI IMG/M metagenome (GOLD analysis project Ga0209347, IMG submission 187382) | Deep subsurface microbial communities from Mt. Terri, Switzerland - Autotrophic microbial communities BRH/23 (SPAdes) (version 2) | ecosystem: Environmental > Aquatic > Deep subsurface >...
CTGCGCCATCAATAACATGACTTTGCGTAGAACCGGTATCCTGATCGACGCTGACCAAATATAACGTGCCACGTACGCCCATCACAGCGGTTGGAGTCTCTACTTCGTATTTATCATCTATATTTACAAGACTTTTAACTTTACTCCAGACACTACCTGACCACAATTGAACCGAAGATTGGTGGCCATCTTTCCAAGCAGTGATCCGTGCTTGACTACGCGCGGATACTCCAATAGAATCACTCGTGGTTAATTGTTGTATATTTAAATAGGAATTGGCCCCCAGGGTTGCTTCGGTACCGTCTTCATAGGAAAGCTTCGCAGTCCCGGTTTTGCCGGTACGCAGCCAGTCACCCTGAACAAGTTCCATGCCATCTAGAGCAGGGAATTCACGCAAACCGCCTCCAGTCTTGACGATGACGTATCCTTTAACATTGCCTAATTTGACCGAAGGTTGTGCCGCAAAACCTTCTTTTGGTAAAATTAGCATTTGGCAAATTATTGGAAGGCAAATTAATATAAAGATTATTAGTTTCCTAAATTTCATTGAACTCACCTCATAAATGATAGATTTGAGCGTTTGATCTTTTCCTTTGTAGTTACCTAATTATTACTAATTCTATAACTTTCCTAATAATTCCTTCTGTATTTCATATATTAGATAATTCAACCAATAAGAAATGCCAGATGCCACGAAATGGTAGTAAATATTAAAATTTAAGATCAAACAGGGGACAGATACGTTGTTTCGATTTTTATCCGAAACAACGTACCTGTCCCCTTGTTTCATCTAACCTGCACCTTAAGCGCCTTTCAGATGTCTGTTTCTTGAGTCTTTCCACCGTCTCGGTGTGAGTGAATATTACTTCATTGTTAGGTCTTAGTTTGATCTGCGAGAGCAAGCAAGTGAGCACTGTGTCTCACAAGTCCCTTAGCCCCATTTGGGCCAAAGAAGTTGCCGAGTTGGCTACATCCTCAGATGCCGCTCCGATTTGGCCCGCGGTTAGGGCTAAAGCATCAATCTGCTTCGCAATTCCCCGAACTTGTTTGATACTGGAATTAATGGCCTCCATGATTTCTCCAAAGCTGGTTACCACTTCTCCCGCCTCTGCCGCAGCACTATGCATGGCCCCCGTTGTTTGGGCAATGGATTGCTTCACAGCAACTGTATTTTGCTTTGTGATTGCAATTAGCATGCTTATCTCTTTGACTGACTGCTCGGAATGGGTAGCAAGCTTCTTGACTTCTTCCGCCACAACTCCGAAGCCTCGACCACTGTCTCCGGCACGTGCTGCTTCAATGGCTGCGTTTAGGGCCAAAAGATTTGTTTGTGAGGCGATTTCCTTAATCACATCCGTAACTGAGGTAATGCGTTCTGAACTAATATCGAGTTCGCTCATCTTCTCTTGCATTTGTTCGGTCATCGTCGCCAGATTCAAGATCGTTTCGGCAATCCTTTGAATTTTACGTGTGCCCTCTTGCGCTAAAGCATCCACCTGGCGAGAGAACTCAGCCGCCTCGGACGCGTTATTCGAAATTTTCGCTGTCGTTTGATTCATCTCCGCTGCGGATGCCGCAGTTTCTTGCGAAGTCGCTGCCAACGCTTGGCTGGCTTCACTAACCCTAAGTTGCAAACTATCAATCTCATTTAAGGCCTTCTCTAATTCAACCTTTTTATCAATTTCAGTTCTATAAGAGTGAATATAACTAGCCATAACAACTTGCTGATCAAAACTCAAGAGTCTCTGAAAAGCTAAACTGGTACGAGTAGCTTGATCAGTCTTCTTGCGAAAATGCTTGAAGATTCGGGGAATAATTTCGTCACATAAAAACTGATTAGCACTCAGATAGTAGAATGGCGGCAAATTTATCCTATTGTGAACTTCCCCGATAGTAACACGCCACTGCACGAACTCTTCATCAATCTTTTCTGGGCAGAGAGACAACAAATATTTCTTCATTGTGATTTTGAGTTTTTCAAGAGAGGAAAATCTTTCAATGATGGCCTCAAGTCCTGGGAGAGCAGTAACATGTATGTAGAAATTTCGAATAATTTCGTCCGCATCCGTCTCAATAACCAGGCGAATTTCCCTCAGAAGATTCAACTGTTCCGAATCCATCCTCAATAATTGGGTTGATTCATCAATACTAAACTGGTGTAGTTCGATCAAAGAAATTCATCCTTCCTCTATGTAGGTTAACTCAATGTTGAGACATGCAAATGAGGACGGGTCCTAAATCTCACCCAACCGAGAACTGTCCCTCTCTTACGTTCAATTAGGTTATGCCCCTACCCATCAATTACTATTGTATGCTAAGTAGATTGCCTGCTTAATTTTTACATTCTATGTATATCGACGAAATCCTGCCTTAATAACTTAAATACTTATAGACAGCAGAAGAGAGCCCCCTCGTTTATGGCTCTCAAATACTATCTCATAATCATAAGACTGTTCAATTCATTACCGCACAAGACGTTTTGCAGACGTTTATCCAATTAAGCTTCATCCTGCACGGCGACGGGTTACACGATGAGAAAATTCATGAAAGAACGGATCAAGTTCCGTTTCTAGCTGTTCCACCGTCCCATCTGACAATACTTCGTAAATCTTAACCTCACCGCCACCCTTCGTCCACTCGTGGCAACATTCTCTGCAGTAATAGCGTTCACGGCCAATTCGCCCGACCTCACGTGCACCACATAACGGGCAACGATTCATACCTCATGCCAACTCCTATTTATGAATTTCCAAGATTATCTACATTATACCTTAAAACCATTAAGTGTTGCTTAAGAAATTTGTGAAACTTTTGTGACTTTCTTTCTTAATAAATCTAGTATTTAAAGAAATAAATGTTAATTTAAACTTTTTTAAATGAAAAAATCAATTATTAGTTGAAAAGGGAATGAAGAGTTAGTAAACACCTCTTACAACATCAATAACGCTACCATCCCGATATTCAACCACGGCAACGATCTTCTCTAAAGTTTGTACCGTTTGGAGAACTCCTGTAATATCCTCTGCCATTGTTTTTAATTCATCTATGGTCACAAGTGGAAAGTTCGTACTACTTAGTTTTTCAATTAAATCCGCTCTTCTAGGATTGACTGCGATTCCTCGTTCCGTTACGATCACATCAATGCTTTCTCCTGGGGTTGTAATCGTTGTCACCTGATCCTTGATTTTAGGAAACCTAGAATTTATAAGTTTAGTAACTACGATAGAAAGTTTTGAACCGGCCGCCGTATCACTATGTCCACCTGAACCACCCATGATCACTCCATTTGAACCTGTTGTAACATTTACATTAAACTCGGTGTCAATTTCAGTAGCTCCCAGGATCATGATATCCAGGCAATTAACCACCGCTCCCTTGGTGTGAGGATTTCCATACATGGAGGCAGACATGGCTTGGTGGGTTACATTATTTCTAAACGAAGATATTGCTTTCAAATCAAAACATTGAACATCAAAGAGAGTTTTAAAAAGTCCCTCTTCTAACATTTCCACCAGAGGTTCAGTGACTCCACCGGAAGCAAAGCTCCCTACTACACCTTCACGCTGCATAATATCTTTAAGCTCTAATGCAACTGCCAATGAAGTCCCACCTGCTCCAGTTTGAAAAGACATGCCATCCTTAACTAAACCGGACGCCTTAATCACCTCAGCAGCCCTTTTAGCAATGATAAGTGCCACTGGATCCTTCGTAATTTTTGTCGTCCCCGAAACGATCCCCGCTGGGTTTCCAATAGATTCAACCTGAACAACATAATCGACAAAAATTTGGCTAATTTGAATCGGGCAAGCTGGGAAGGGCACTAAATTATCGGTTATGGCAATCGTTTTATCAGCATACTCTGCATCAGAAATAGCATACCCTAATGTGCCGCAAGCAGAATCCCCATAAACTCCATTTATATTTCCATAAATATCCGCAGTAGGAGCTGCGAGAAAAGCCACATCAATCAGCAAATCCCCACTTTCTATTGATCTTGCCCGTCCACCGTGGGTCTGCATTATTGCCGGTTTTTTCAATTTGCCCTTCGATATTGCTTCCGCTACTGGACCGGATATGTAGTTTGCTACAAGACCTGTGACGACTCCATTTTCAATGTACTTTACGAGGGGTTCATGAATAGGGAAAATAGCGCTAGCGGCTATGGTCAAATCCTTTACTCCTCTTTTAGCCAGACCCTCTACGACCCTATTTAAGACATAATCTCCATTTCTTAAGTGATGATGAAATGAAATAGTCATGCCATCTTTCATGTTGAGCTTATCAAATGCCTGTTCTAAATTATCTAGTAATTTTGAATCATAGGGGTTCACACATTTCATTTTCACTGCTTTTCTAGTCTTTATCCCAGCCTCTTTTAAGGCACCTTGAAAAGGAGTAACCTTTCCATACCCATCAATATAATCCGGAAATTCTCGCCCTAATATAGTTTTCATCTTGCTCCACCCTCGCTTCTGCAACCTTTAACATTTTCCCTCTACACAACATCCAATCGCCCCATTAAACTGAGGCTCCTTCGGCACGACTACCTTCCTGCCCGACCCCGCCTCCAAGAGCTTCCCTACTGAGCGATTATGCGCGACTCCTCCGGTAAAGACCAGAACCTCACCGGTGAATGAACGTAGGAGAGGCAAAATGCGCTTGACAATTGTATTGTTAACCCCAGCCGCGAGTTCAGCTAAGGAAAAACCTTCCACAATTTTACCGATCAACTCGCTTTCGCCAAACACCGCACACGTTGAGTTCAACTCCACAGGAGAATCGGTATATTGCCCTAGTTCCTCGAGTGACACATCAAGAGTACTTGCCATATTTTCCAAGTAACGTCCAGAAGAGGCCGCACACTTATCATTTGTCATAAAATCAATCATTTTACCCTTTCGAACCTGGATGATTTTACTATCTTGTCCACCAAGATCGACCAAAGTAAAATCTTTGAGCCCCGTTTGATAAATTGCTCCTAATACATGTGCCTTAAGCTCCGGAATAGTCTCGCCACCGGCAAGTTCCAAAGTATTACGCCCATAACCGGTGGAAACCAGGCGATCCACCACAGGCAGTCCTAAAGCCTCAAAGTCCACGCCCAGTTTTTCTCCCTGTTTTCGCCCATACTCTCGGTAAAAACGGATCGTATCCAAGCTTTCCAAACGAAGAATCTCTAAACCTTCCCCCTCCACCTGCGACCTCATGAGGGCAATCTTTACACTCCGGCTCCCCAAATCGATTCCACAAATTGTTTGTCCAGACATGTGCCACTCTCCTACAGAAATATTCTGTCATCCCTTCCCTCGGGACTCCAAAGTTATCGAGATCCTTTCTATACAACTGAAAATCTGTCCCACTGACTTCCCAGCCTAGAAACTCCTTTGAGAATATATAATTACTTAATCCTACCACACTTATCCCAAAGATAGCCACTGATGACGTGGTCCCACTTAGAGGTGGTAGTCGTAGCCTAATTGTAAAAGAGTTGTTTACATTGCAAACAATTTCTCCTTACTATATAGTTAAGGCAAAATTAGTAAACGGAGGAAATAAATTTGAATAAAATATTAGTGCCTATCACCTTATGTCTAAGCCTATTATTCACATACTCTTTACCCGTATTCGCTTCCACGACCACATCTCCAACAACCACTAGATTAGCTGGTCAAACTAGGTATGAAACAGCATCAGCAATTGCTAAACAAGGATCACAATCTGATTATGCAATTCTCGCGTATGGTGAAAATTATCCCGATGCACTTGCCAGCACACCCCTAGCAAAAAAATATAATGCCCCAATATTATTGACAACTTCTAATAGTTTACCAGCTTGCACGAAACAAGCCTTAATTGATTTACAAACCAAGAACGTAATAGTTGTTGGTGGAACTGGAGTCATATCTTCTTCAATTGATATTGAATTACAATCTATGGGGATTAATGTAACAAGAATATTCGGAAATGATAAATATGAAACTGCGATAAAAATAGCTCAACAAATTACTACATCTTCAGAATTATTTGTTTGTAGCTCAGAAGACTATCCAGATGCCCTATCTGTAGCTCCTATCGCAGCCCTCAAACAAATTCCGATTATATTAGTACCCAGAGACTATTTACCGGATTCAGTAAAATCATATCTATCTTCCGTTAATATTAGCAAGACTTATGTGATAGGATATTCAGATGTCATAGATGATAGCGTAATAAATCAATTCTCTAATTCAGAAAGAATTCTAGGAAGTGACAAATACAATCGTAATATTGCAGTCAACCAAAAATTTAATACCGAATTTAGCCCTGATAGAATTTGTTTAGCAACAGGTGAGGGTTTTGCAGATGCCTTAACTGGCTCTGCTTATGCAGCAAAAATATCTTCACCTATCATTCTTATAAATAATGCAACTCCTGAAAACACAAAAAGTTATTACCAACAAAGATTAGCAAATGCTAGTAATGTAAGTATATTTGGAGGGACCGCAGCCGTTTCTGATTCTCAAATAGAAAGTCTAAATAGCATTCTCAATGTTGATAAAGGGGCTACTGTTTTACCGATGGGAGTAAGATTAAACAAAAGTAGTACAACTATAACCATTGGGGGAAGCGATACTATAACGGCTACGCTTGATATGCCTAACGCTACAGGTAACCCTGTATACGGAAATAGTAATAATGTTACTTGGACGTCCAATAATCCAGCTGTAGCAACAGTAAGCCTCGGTAATATTGTAGGCGTCAGTTCTGGAACTGCGGTTATTACAGTAGCGACTACGGATGGAAGCAAGACTGCTAATTGTGTCGTTACTGTTAGTAATCCAGAAACCATCGGAACTAAAATCACTTTAAACATTAGTAATCTAACAAAAATTGGTGCAACCACAGCAACATTCAAATACCAAATGCTTGATAATAATAAAGACATTACTCAAACAATTCCAATTTCTCGCATATCCGCAGTTGCATCTATTAATGCACCGGTATCCTTAAACGCATTAGAAGGAAAAGGTACCATAACCTATAATTCTACTTCTGATATTGATAAACCACTTATAATCACACTAATAGACACAGTAACAGGCATCTGTGTTAGTTTAAATTCGACTTCCGGACCATCAAGTGCAAGTGGAAGTGGAAGTCCAATCCCAAGTGGAATTTCAAGCGGATATGCCGATTTAAAGGTCAGCAAGATTACTATAACCACAACCAAAATAGCTTTTAGAAATATGAATACGGACGAATATAGTAATCTTGGATATGCAACATACTCTGTATTTGATCAAAATGGGAATGATATTTCGAACTCAGGTCTTGAAAATCGATTAACATTCAATAGTGCAGTTGGTACAATCACGGGTCGAAACGGTTTACTTAGAATTGAACTAAATACAAATGTTGATCCTACAACGCTTACTGAAGTGATAATAAATGGTAGAGATTCGATCAGTGGAGTTTCAACAAGTGCTACTTTAATTGTTATACCTTATGCAATGGAAATTATTTCACAATGAAACTCCAATAATAGTTTAACGGTGGATTATAGTGATACATCAAAGAGGGCTTAACCGCTCTCTTTTTTAATTTCCCTAGTCTTCCAACATACTCAAAAAAGACTCCACCCTCATTTTACTACGTGCATCCAACCCCGTTGGATTCTCCCCTTCTAAAGTCAAAATCGGGTAATCCAGTTTTTTCCGTATAATCAAGTCCTCGATCTGACGATAACAAAAGCTTTGCGTATAGTGAATAATACCGTCTAGTTGGCGGCGTTCTGCTTCCCGAGCGATATCCTCAATTCGTTGAAATACTTTATAAGGATACGTGTATAAGCGGTATTGTTCCACGACGTCCTCTGTCTTAAAGGGCATCGCGAACTGTCTCTGGACTTCATTAAAAACAACACGGGCTCCGTGTTCCTCCAAAAAATCGTACAATTCAGGAAAAATAGGTGGCACCCCGATAAAGCCAAGGCGAAGTTCCCGCCTCTTCCCCCGTGATCCTTCACGAACTCGTTCTGAAAAAGGCTCCCGCTCACGCGCGGTTTGTATAAAATTCTTCATCTCTAGAGCGAATCCATCGGGGTCACCGTTAAAATCCGAACAAGAAACAAGGTAGAGGTGGTTTTCAAATCCGCTCACACAGTTTTCTTCCCAAGTCAGTCTATCAATTTCCCATGCCAAAGCTCGAACCTGATCAAGGCGTTTCTTTTGCAGGTTCACACCCTTCCAAGTTGTTCCCAGAGTTCCAATTAGCTTGTCCATTTGAAGACGAAGCATGTCAGGATCTCTGTCATACGGAAAAGCAAAGGGGATTATTTTGATCCCCTCCACTTCCCACGTCTCCATCAAGGCGTGAGTATTACTGCAATCTCCCTGAGTCACAGCAATAATTCTCTGAATGTCAGGGTTATGCAATGCAGTTGTATATAATCCCTTAATCCAGCCGCACACACTTCGCGGATAGCCTGCAAGCTCCGCCTCTTCCACACGTCGCATAGCTTCCGAACTTGTAATAAAAATGTTGTTCAAATCGACCGGCGTATCTCCCGCAGCGAAAATCACTTCAACCGGCACTGTAGTTGTTAAGCCGATTTTACCCATAAAGCAGTCTACTCCTTTGGTGACTTGTGTGACACGCATGGCAATCAAAGCGCGTCCCTTTAGCTCCCTTTTCGTCGTCTTCTCCCAGCCTAGAGGGTCCGCGATCACACGCTCCGACGCCTTTGCGTGAGTCATAGCCAAACTCGGCTTTAAGCCGCTTTCTTCAGTAGGGCGGGAAACAGGGACGTTTCCCGTCGGCCCTGCGACAAGGATGTCGCATCGGGCTGAGCACCCTGCCAGCTTGCATTACGGATTAAAGTCCTAGTTTGGCACGACGATCGCATGGTTAAGGGCGTGTCTCGCGGATCCTCTCGGCTCTCTCTAGCACTGCCAAGGTCCTATTCATCTCATTGTGCACTATCATAAACCCTTCATCGACACCCATCCCGGGTTTTGCCAGCATTTGATCCGGACGAGAAGCTAACGATACATGTACCGCAGTCCGAGCACCGCCATCCGTTTCATTACAGGATCCACCAACATAAGCACCTACGCCAAATTTCTTCGCATAGAGTACCGCTTCAATGGTATTTTGAATTCCACCCAAGTCTGGTGTCTTGATTTGAACCATATCGGCCGCCTGAGCATCCACAAATTTGACGATATCCTCATACGTGTTGCACCACTCATCAGCGACGATTTCCACATCAACACCATTTGCCTTTAATGCCTCGCGCAAAGACTTGAGTTGTTCAATCTGGCCCTTTAAACTTCCGGCATCCATCGGTCCTTCAATCCGCAAATGCAGAGGAGAAGCCACCTTTTCCAATTTAGCAAAGTACTCAACCATCCGTTCCGTATCATCTTCAAAGGCAGTGCCAATCGTGCCATAAACATCGATGTGCAAGACCGGACGATAATCATCGCCGCCAAGTGTCATTATCCGGTCTCTGAGCCACTCTACGTACTTCAAGAGCAGTTCTCCATCTTTTCCTAATTTTGTCTTCACATTGTTGATCAACGCATGGGGTAACACCCCGGCACGTTTAATAATCGCCTTATCGGCATTATCATAGCGGTCATCCCCAGTTTGGGTAAAGATCGGGACGGGCTCAAGAACCATTGGAAGTTTATATTCCTCCAGAATAACTTCCGTCATAGTCTTTTTCTTAGCTTTCGCAACGCCGTCAAGAATAGCCTGGCTCACCCCATAGCGGATCGCAGTATGATAACGGTCCCCGTTCGACCGTTTCGAGTTCTCAACAAGGCCCACCAAATGGCGGAAGGAATCCAGTTTCTGACCAACCAACTTTGGCGCGATCTCTTCAAGAATAATTGGAATAAAATCCTCCGCCAAAAAGAGCGGATCCCGACCACCAGCCCCAGAATATTGAACGGCCGCACAATCACCTGACGCCACTTGCCCATCTTCCAAAATAAGCATAACCGAAATTGATTCCCCACGTTGCCGAACCGCCTTAAATCCTGGTGTTTGTGGCTCCCCATTATAAGTAAACCCATCATGAGTAACTCCTGCTTTAATCGCTTGTTGATCATCAAAATAGAAACCAGTGAGCCCCGATGAAGCAATAACGTCAACAATTTTCATGATATGCATACCCTCCTCGATATTACTCAGACAAGGGGACGGTTCTCTTGTCTAATGTGATAGAGAAACTTGCCCCTGTACCTTTCCACAGACTACCCAACCCAAATCTCATTACTTAAGAGATTATGAGATGCCAGAGATCTATCCAAGCATCTCGTTACGTCACTCAAACAACAAAACGAAAGATTCTCACACTGTCAGCATTAGACAAGTGACAATACCCTATAATTCAGACAGAAGAACCGTCCCTACTGTCTACTACTGTCTAGTGTCGGTGGTACATAATCATATAACGAAGCCTTTTGGAAGGTCAAACAAGACGTTCCCAGTCTTCTCCTGACTATTCGATAATTTGATGAGGAAGCAGAAGAACCGTCCCCTTGCTTCCTCAAGGAACCGTCCCCCCTGCTTCGTCCTCAACCCAGCCTAAACTACCCCCAAGGGGCTTAGCATCCTAAGCAGCCCCATCTTCAGTGAATACTCAACCATCCACCCAGGATAGACGTTGCTTGAGACAGAGAGAACGACTAAAGCAAGCAGCCCGCCGAACTTCACGAAATCGATCCGGAAAACGGGGCGGAGCACAAGGTACCCTCCCTCGCGTTCCCAGCCTAGAGGGTCTGCGATCACACGCTCCGACGCCTTTGCGTGAGTCGTAGCCAAACTCGGCTTTAAGCCGCTTTCTTCAGTAGGGCGGGAAACAGGACGTTTCCCGCCGGCAACCGGACACGGATGTCCGATTTGCCACGATAGTCTCCAGTACGATAGTCTCCAGTGGAGAGTATCGCCGAAGCCGTGATCCCGAAAGGATACTTACCGGCGTAGGATAGATTATCGCCGTAGGCGGGTTCTTTAAAGAATACTATCGCCGAAGGATGAACCCTGCCGCTTTCATAAAGGATTAAAGCCCTAGTTTGGCACGACGATCGCTTGGCTGAGGACATGTCTCGCTGACCCTCTCTAACCCCTTGGCCTCCCAACGAGCATCCCCTTCCCGATAGCATAAATATCATCAATTACCATCTGAAACGACGGATCTCGTCCTTCATCTCGACCACGTTGCGCAATACGTTCGCGGTGAAACTCCTTAATCGTCTCATCAAACGGAATATTGCCAAAATCCGACAGACGCACCGCACCCGTTGTATCGCGGGCCGGAAGAATCTTCCCGGAATTATAACGGCTCGGAGCAAATGGGACATCAATGACGCCGGCTTGAAAAGCACGGACAGCGCCGACCGCGGCATCCCCCTCGCCGAGTTCGAGCACTCGATCGAGGATTGCCCGAGTTTCAGCCAAAATCATTTCCTCTTCCAAAGCAAGCTCCGGGGTCATGGGTAGGCTTTGGTCTTTTAACATGTTTAAGATCTGTTTTGTCGTACGAATCCCTGCCGCATTGGCTTCTTTGGTAGGTATACCGAGCGCTTCATGCGGGGTTTTCACGATGACTTTTGAAGCCTTGCCTAAGGCCGCTGCTACAGCACCCCAGGAAATAACCCCATAGGCTTTAGCTTCATCTTGTGGAAAACCGCCCATCCATTGATGAAAGACAGTAGTTAGCATCACTTTCGGCAAACCGAGTTTTGCTAAGTACTCTTCCGCTAGGACGGGAAGGGTATGCAGGGCGGCGACGTCTTGAATGAGGTTCCCGCATTGTCCGTACCCGAGCGTCAAACTGCGGACCCCTTGAGCGACCGCGAGAATTCCCTCAATAACCGCCACAGCATGGGAAATAGCGGGTGGAACAAGCGTCCCCGTCAAGGGACCGAACGGTTCACGGTTGATTTTGACCCCTTGCTCCTCGTACAAACCTATAAGTCTGTCCACATACTGCCAGTATTTGATCGTACTTTCGATTGAAACGTCTTTAGAATACGGTATGTTATAAGAAATTCCGCCCCCTTCATAATCCGTAAATCCACCGGCAATCGCAATTTCTGCCAGTAAACGGGCATCTGGGGTCCCGTGACGAACTTGAACAGGCACTTGAACGCTTTCGACTACTCTCCGGCACGCTCCAACCCCATGGTTAACAGCCGGAAATCCATTCAGCATGGAGCGCCCGATAGCTCGGCTTTCTTCAATACCCGCTTTTGCTTCAGCATACCGATTTTGACGGGTATAGGAATCAATCGTGGACGGTAGAAAATCTGCACCACCTTCATCTTGTAAGAAGCGTAACAACTCAATATGTTCATTGAGGAGGGCCACACCGGCACGTGGTTGGGCATATGTAACCCCTTTTGCCTTTCCTTCCGCGAGTTTTTCGGCAAATATTTTACTCTTGGGTAACCCCTTATGATACGCGACTGCTTCTTCAAAGTTAACATCCTTACCCGTCTCCCATTGTCTCAAAACCTCCTGCCGCTGACGCTGAAACTCTTCGGCGTCTATTTGTCGGACTGTTAATTCCATTTTTTATACCCTCCTATAGTTTGACCACATATTTTTTCATCATCCGCAGCGCAACGTGGGGTGCCACTTCTCTAAGCAGCCCCATCGCTGCTAAAATGTAATCTTTATCTAAGTAAAAATCCGCTTTTTGTGGTTTTAGAATCGTGGGTTCCTGCGGATTAAAGACTGCTCCCCCTAGGATTTCCGAGGCGTCAGGGTGATGGAGAAGGACTCCTCCCGTCCCGATTACAATCGGCAATTCTGTTAAATCCTTGCCGTGCTGTACATAGGTCGCGCCAAAGGGAGTATAAACTAACTCAATCGTTCCCACATGACGATCCACAGCCATACCCACCGCCATTCGTCCCATGGCAACATCGAACTTAGCTTCCTCCTCCGTTCGGGGGATTCGCCAAGGGTCTGCTTTACATAAACCCAGTTGACAGGCAACTTTATCATCTGTCCAGCCAAGATAGTCAAACAAGCGACGCTCGGACGCTTCTACTAACGCTTCTGAACTATAACGCATCCCCAGGTCGCCCTCTACCGTCCGTTTGGCAAAGGGTTCCGGTAACCCTTTAAGCATAACGCCGGGCTTGCTTGGGTCACCTTTGGCCAGCGAATGTACATCCGTCGTGGCCCCCCCGACATCCACAATCATCAACTCGCCTATTCCCCGTTCGGAACCGTGTCCAGTTGCCAAAAGTTCTGCCGCAGAAAGCACCGCGGCCGGAGTAGGCATGATAATTCTCTCCAAAAACTCCTCCACTTTATCTAATCCTTTGGCCTTAATGATGTGAGTTAAGAATACGTCCCTAATCGCTAAACGGGCAGATTCTACCGCTAAGACACCGAGCTCGGGCATAACATTATCTGTAACAACCACGGGGTCATGCCGTTTTCTCAAAATGTCCGCGGCCTGCGCAGACACCACTTTATTTCCTGCAATCACGATAGGAAGACCGGAGGGGAGCTCACAAAGCATTTCTGCATTTTTTAATAATACTTGCTTATTTCCACCGTCAGTTCCTCCGGCTAACAAGATGATATCCGGTTTAGCAGAGCTGATTATATCGAGATCCTGGGTGGTTAGCTCATAGCTAAAGACTTGAAGCACTCGAGCGCCCGCTCCCAGCGCTGCCCGTCTTGCTGCTTCCGCTGTAAGCTCTTTCACTAGACCACTGGCGATCATCTTTAACCCACCCGCAGCGCTACTGCAGGCGAGTTTGCGGACAAAATTCCATCCCTCCACAGGTTCAGGTATTTGTGCTAATGCCGCTTTCAGCCCATCCATGATATTGGTTTCGATAGTCGTACCTGCTCGGGCTGTCCCGATGATTTCTTCACTATCAAGATCTACAATCGTAACTTTGGTGTATGTACTGCCAAAATCAATGAGAAGGACTGTTTGCAAGGTCCATTCCCCCTTTAATCTTCGGTAATCCCTAAGTCCTTACGCAAATCTGCAATCGGCGTCTCCGGCATAGTTCCGGGTGGATAAACTCGATCAAAACCCAGGGCCAAGAACCGTTCTTTGACTAACTCAAAGTCTTGTTTTCCGACCACCAAGTTACCGCCAACATACATCAAAATATTTCCGATTCCGGTTTCCTGACATTTTTCCCGTAAACCCCGACAATCCATCTCCCCGTGCCCATATAGTGACGAGACCAATAAAACATCTGCGTTTGTTTCAATCGCTGCATGAATAAATTCCTCCTGAGTTGCTAGTACCCCAATATTAATAACTTTGAAACCCGCTTGAGTAAATGCATAATCCAATATCCGGTTCCCTACGGCATGAACATCTGAGCCGATAACCCCTAAGACTAAGGTCTTTTGTTCCACAATTAATTCCTCCCGGACATTTTTTGAAGTATATATCCGCTAAGCAAACCCATGGATAAGTTTAGCTAAACTTCAGATTTCCCCTAAGTAATTTTAAAAAATATATCCATACCTAACCGCCTCAAAGTCGTGCTTCGCGCCTCGAGCCTCATGCCTCGCACTTATTCACCCAATATTACTTGCTCTACCAGATCAATCGGTTCCTGTAGAAGTGTATTTCCCACATCTCGGAAAAGGCCCGGGTCTCCACTCACAAAGTAGTGGCTTCGAGAATAGTTTTTACCTACAACCGAAGAAGCTGGAGAAACAATCAGCCCCGACTGTTCCCACTCCTCCATATGTTGAAGCAATATCTCAAGCTCTTTCACGACAGCCCTAGCCGGATCGATGATCAAGACGTCTTCGCCTAGCAACTCCCGAATAACTGGTTCGAGAAAAGGATAATGTGTACACCCCAAAATAAGAGCATCAACACCAGCCTCCTTTAAAGGTTTTAAATAGGTTTGAGCAATCCCTCGTGCTTGTGCAGAATTGGCCAGTCCGGCCTCAACTAGGGGAACAAAGAGCGGACAACCCTGCGCTTTAACTAAGGCTATATCCTGCTCTCCTTGTTGCCAAGCCTTCCTAAGCACCAAGTCTTCAGGTAAGATCCCTTTCGCCAATGCTCGGCTCACACCAGACGCATAAGCTTTGCTACGCACGGTGGTTTCCGTGGCAATCAGTCCAATTCTTCCGGCTATTGTTTTTTTGACAGCCAAACGAGCCCCTGGTTCAATCATACCGAGCATCGGAATGTCAAACTGTTCCCGCAGAAAAGGAAGCGCAGTTGCTGAGCTGGAATTACAGGCTACGACAATCACCTCTGCCCCTTGCGCAATCAAAAAAGCGATACTTTCTTCCCCAAAGCGGATAAGCTCCTCGCGGGAACGGTTCCCATACGGAACTCGTGCCGTATCCCCGAAATAAACTATTCGGACATCCATTAGTCGATCTAGAATCTCCTTCATTACCGTTAATCCACCAACCCCAGAGTCAAACATGCCGATCACGCGTTGTCTTTTCAACGTTTTTCCCCCTTTATTTCAAGCAAAGCGCCTCTAAGTAGATTGAGACTTCCAGCGTCGGGCTCGAAGCGAAACTCAATACATTCCATGTTTTCGGGAAGCGCCTTTTCAACCCTAAATCGAAGTTTGGGAGCTAGAATCACGGCCCCACATTCCGGCAAGACCTCACGCAAACTCTCATCTTTCGGTTGAATAAGCGTTTTAAACAATGGGTGCAAACCGGCTTGTTCTAGCGCAACTTTAATTTTTTCAGCAAATTGGTTACTTTCACAAACTAGAGCCAATTCACGGCCACTAGTCAATTTTGCAATACGTACTATCGTCTCAAGTTTTGGCTGTAATGAAATCCCTAAAATTGGAATACGAAGCTTATCTAAAAGGGTTTTTACTTCCGCAAGATGAGTCACTCCCGTGACAATCATATCCATTCCGCCTAATCGTTCTAATACTCGGGGGGATTCTTGCAGTTCGGATAATAGAAACGGCAAGAGGCTAACTCCAGGTCCTATATTCCAGTGAGCTTCTGCGATTTGCTCTGGATTACACTCGACAAAGGCTACTTTCACTCGAGTAAGGAAATCTTTCTTTTCCATCCCGCGCACATGCACAAAAGAGACAAAATCATCAATTGAAAAACCAAGGCCAACGGTCTCCTCCATGGCCACATCAATAATACGCAGAACCCTATCTTTGCGACCTTCCTGCTGCATAATCAGCAAGGTATCCGCAACAAAAGTACCTCTCCCCCGAGTCGAACTCAAAATCCCTTCACTCTCTAGCTCTTTATAGGCTTGGCTTACAGTATTTCGGCTTAAGGCCAAACTTTCAGCCAACTCTCGTTCTGTCGGAAGTTTCGATCCTGCTGTCCAACCCCCTTGGGTAATTCGCCGCCGAATTTGCTCTTTAAGCTGAATGTAATAGGGTATGCCGCTTTTTCGGTCCAGATCCACCAAATATCCCTCCTTCCCAATACCAGCATTTTTATATTATCCATGGATCATTCTTTATTGGCATAATTGATTAGTCCAATTGATATGATAAATTCGACGTTTATTTGGAATCTCCTTTTTTTTATTTAGTATTCATTAAAACTTGTTTAATAATTTATATTCTGAAAAAAGAATATGTATATTTCACAAGATTAGATCCAGCGAATCACATTGTATATTTTGGATGACTTTATTCACTAAGATTCATCGCCAAAAATATTTAGTATACTAAAATATTAAGTCGAAAAAGGTAGGGATCTTGGATTAGTTTCCAAATTCCCTACCTCTTTGATAACTACGAAAATCCTGGAGATTAATGTTTTAACATTTCTCGAAGTTGTTGTTCTAAATCCAATGAGACACCACTATTATTGCCTACAACTGCCGCTTTTGTAATATATCCTTTATTAAATAACAAGAAATAGTTTAAGCTGGATGGTAAGTTATCCTGCGGAAGCATCGCCACAAAGCCACCGGTTTTTGCGGCTAAAGCAGCAGTTAACAAAGCATCTGCATAAGGGTTCCCCGAACTGACATCATCTTGGCGAACCAGCCCCGAAGTAAAATAGAGTGGAGATTGGGGAGTTTGCGTATCAAAGAGACCTTGAAAGATAAGGCTTTGGGTGTCATAGCGATCAAATCCACCCCACCGTTTAACTGAGTATTTCAAACTTAATTCTTTCTCCACAGAAGTATCTATAACTGCTGTCCCACCCAGCAAGATGACATTACTCACCTTGAGGTCTGTTAATGCTTGGAGTGTAGATGCTGGTAATACATCTCTATCCGTGAGTAAAATCGGGCTTCCTTGCACAGCAGCAAAGGAACTGATCGAGATCGCATCTGGTATAGCATAAGCATTGGCGAGATATACGGTATGAGTGGCCTCAATCCCCACATTCAAGGAAATCAGCGCGGCCGTATCATAGGCTTGTTGCCCAGCAATGCGAGTAACTGTAATCCCATTACTACTCAAACTATCCTGAATCCCCTGAGAAATGGCAACAGTTCCTCCAACAATGTATACGTTCTTAGCGCCCAGAGCAATGATCTCTGCTAACGTACGATCGTCTAATTTCGCTGAATCCGTCATAAGAATCGGCGCATCCAATTTCTTGGAAAGTGGAGCAGCGGCAAGGGCATCCGAAAATTGATCATCTCGTGATAAGATCACATTAGGGGTCCCCATTGTCCAACCACTTTGGGCAATGGCAACCGCTAGGGAAACGTTATCCTTCGACGAAGCTCCTATTCGGGAATTTTGGGTATAGGCAGGAAGAACCGGGATCGAACCGATCACATGCCCAGCGTAAATAATGTTGACTGTCCCCATTAAGGTGGGTGTCATAGAGAACGTAAACGTTCCATCACTAAGCGTTGTAAATGACGCGTTTGTGGCCCCTACTAACGTGCCGTCGACAGTTCCAGATTTACGACCCAATGGACTCCCTTCAGTATCCGTAACCTTTATCCTTATGGTTTTATTCGTATTAATAACGAGAGAATCTGTAATGATTGTTTTTGCATTAAGGACTGTTATTGTCCCAGCGGCTAAGGCCGTGCCTGCAGCTCCTTGACGTATGACCAACTGATATTCTCCGGCTGTTTCTAAAGCAACGTTGGAAATTGTATAATTTCCGGCTGACCCAGCAACTTGAAATATCTTTGCATTCCCCTCAGCGTCTGTGATGGTTGCGCTACCCACGGATCCCGTAAAAGGATCGGACTTATTATCCCAAAGTTGAACATTGATATTACTTGTCTCCCCAGCAATCAGTTTGGAATCTGCGCTGGTTGCAAAACTGAGCCATCCGAGCCAATTACTACCATCATCACTTGTGGCTGCAGAAGCAACCCCGGGTATCATTCCAATTAACAAGACGACCATCATCAGCACGCCCAAAACTGTTCGTGAGCGAGTCTGTTTCTTTTTTCCCACGTACTATTTCCCCTTTCCATTTTTTAAAATTAATGATTCTACAGTGCTAGTCAGGAGAACCGTCCTGTTTTTGCACCTCATTCCAACCTACTCATACCTTAAGGCATCAATTGGATCCATAGCGGCGGCCTTACGCGCCGGGAAGACCCCGAAAATAATGCCGATTCCAGCTGAAAAGCCAAAAGCCATAAATACGGAGGCCATGGAAATACTAGTGTTCATCGTTAGGGCCTTCCCAGCAAGACTTGATCCTCCATAACCTAGGGCGATGCCTATGCCTCCCCCCAAGGCACTAAGCACGACCGCTTCAATGAGAAACTGCAATAGGATATCACTACCTTTGGCCCCGATCGCTTTACGGATTCCGATCTCTCGGGTTCGTTCTGTAACCGAAACCAGCATAATATTCATGATCCCAATTCCCCCGACCAGCAAGGAAATCCCCGCTATGCCTCCCAAAAGCATGGTCAAGGTTTGCGTCACACTGGTCATGGTCGCTAACATATCCGCCTGATTCTGAACTCGGAAGTCGTCTGTTTTGCCCGCCAAGATCTTATGGGTTTTTCGCAAAGCGGCGGTAATCTCATCTTGTGCCGTTTGCATAAGGGCCTCTGAAGAAGCCGAGACCAAAATGCTACGCACTGTCTTTTTCCCGATTAAACGTGCCTGAACCGTGGAAATCGGTGCGGTAATCATATCATCACTGCTCTGAAATCCTGTAGATCCGGTAGCCGTTGTCACCCCAATGACCTGGAAAGGTACGTTGTTAATTTTAATAATTTTCCCGACAATGGCTGCATTCGCGTCCCCCATGAGGTTTTCCACGACCGTTGGTCCTAAGACTGCGACTCTGGCGCTGCTATCCACGTCCGCTTTCGTAATAAAGCGACCACGAGCCAAGGTGACATTCTTAATCACTTCATAACCCTCAGTAGTTCCATTGATACTGGTTGAGGTATTTCCAGACCCTAGGACAACTTGCGCATTAGAACTCGCAATGGGAGCGACTACCTTCACAGCCGGCCCAAGTGATTGAAGCTTTTCAGCATCTGTCATCGTTAAAGAGGCGGAACTTCCTGCCCCTCCGTTAACTCCTCCGGAATTCGATTGCCCCGGGCTGATTGTCAGAAGGTTTGAACCCATGCCCTGAATCTGGGACGTAATCGAGGCAGTTGCTCCGTTCCCAATTCCTACCATAGCAATAACCGCCGCCACTCCAATAATAATTCCCAGCATCGTTAAAGATGAACGCAGTTTATTCGCTCGCAGAGCCCGCAAAGAAACTCGGATACTTTCTAGAAAGTTCACTTTGCTACTCCTTCCTCAAGGACCTGTGCCTGGGCCTTGCGTTGATTTTCCACCTTTTCGTCCTTTTCAATATGACCATCCCGGAAACGCACAATCCGTTGAGTAAATTCAGCGATATCCGGTTCATGCGTTACAATAACAATTGTATTTCCCGTCGCGTGTAGTCGCTGAAAGATCGCCATAACTTCTTCACTTGATCGACTATCCAGATTCCCAGTAGGTTCATCCGCTAGGATGATCGCAGGGCTTGAGACGAGCGCACGTGCAATGGCGACCCGCTGTTGCTGACCACCCGAAAGTTCCTTAGGACGGTGGTGAATCCGCTTGCCAAGGCCGACCGATTCTAAGGCAACTACAGCACGAGCCCTTCTTTCTTTACTCCCCACACCAGCATAGAGGAGGGGAAGTTCCACATTTTCTAAAGCTGTCGTCCGCGCGAGAAGATTAAATCCCTGAAAGACAAACCCAATTTTACGATTACGAATTACTGCCAAATCATCGCCACTTGCCTTCGCAACATCGGTTCCGTCAAGATAATATTCTCCTTCTGATGGTGTATCCAAACATCCTAAGATGTTCATCATGGTCGATTTCCCAGAACCAGAGGGCCCCATAATCGCCACAAACTCGTTAGCCCCCACGTGTAGGTTTACTCCGTCCAAAGCTGCAACTTGAATATCACCGTTTGCATATATTTTTTTGATCCCGTTAAGATCTATCAAATAAACCCCTCCCGACTTCACCGTAAAGCACTTTTAGCAAATTATTACTTGGTTTCCCTTGCTAACACCAATAATACTCTGCCTTGTAAAATACGACTTGTACTCACTGACCAGGACGAGCGCCACCGACCGCTGCTCTATTTCCTCCACCTCCAAGACTAAATCCTGAAGTCGCTTTGGGCGTAGAGACTGAAGTCGTTCCCGTTACAACTTCTTGCCCTTCCGTTAAACCGCTTATGATTTCCACATTGGTTCCATCATCCAAACCGACTTCCACCGTGACAGGTCGAGTTGTCACATTCGCAACGCTCTTGCCACTACTTGCGTTTGTTCTTGCGCCTGATGGTGCGGTTTGATACGCTTGGCCTGCTTGACCTTGTTGGCCTGCTTGATCCGCGCTACTGGTGTCCGTTGACAAAGGCACGAGCACTTCTTTCCTCGTTCCTCTGGTTTTGATCGCTTCACTGGGAACCGTCAAAACATTATCGGCCTCTGCCACCACAATATCAATATTGGCATTCATTCCGGACCGAAGTTTGTCGCTGGCTTTTTCTACCGCCACAGTGACTTTAAAGGTTGTAACATTCTGAGCAGTTGTCCCTTGAAGAGCCACTAAGCTCACGGTCCCGCTGCTATGCTCATCCGGGTACGCATCAAGAGTAATATCCACTTTCTGTCCTAATTTGACCTGCGCGATATCTGCTTGATCAATCGACGCAGCCACTTCAAGATTACTTTCCGTGCCATCCGTTGAGGTGATCGTGATAATTGAACTGTTCGTTGTGAATTGATACAGCTGCAGCCCACAACTAATAACCACTGCATCCGTCGGCGCTAAAATAGTAGCTCCTGCTAATTTCGCATTTGCACTTTCAAGCTGTGCCTGGGCTTGAGCAATACTGGCTTCAGCCGTTTGCAGCTCTACTGCGGTTGGGCCGGCATTTTCTTGATCTACTTTGTACTGTGCCGATGTTAAATCCGCTTGCGCAGCCGTTAATGCCAGAGCTGCTCCTCCATTTTGCAAATTCTGAGCCGTAGTTAAGGCCGTTAATGCCTGATTCAATGAACTTTGAGCAGACTGTATCGACGACGTTGTTCCACTCTGCTGGGCTTTAGCTAAAGCATCACTGGTCTGTTTGACATTTTGATTCGCCAGTAAGACCTGGTTAGCTAAATAAGCAGGATCCGCGTTCTGCCGAGCTGTGTTCAAACTCTGCTGTGCCTTAGCGAGTGCTGACTGAGCCTGTGCTTTTGTTTGAGCGTTATACCCATCTAGAATAGATTGATATTTTACTTGAGCGGTCTTTAAGTTGGCTTCCTGTTGCACTACGGCTGTCCTAAGATCCGTATCATCAATCCTGGCCAACACTTGCCCTTTTTTTATTGAATCCCCATCTTTGATATTGAGTTCAACCACCTGTCCGTTAACCACAGCTCCATCGTTTGAAAATTGTAAAGGAATAGAGTGAGGGAAATTCACCGTTCCCGTGGCAGTAATCACTTTCTTCACGTTTCCATTTTTGGCTTTAGCCGTAATATTCGTGGCTGTGACTGGTTTTGCCGTAAAGTGTTTATAAGTCCAATAACCGCCTCCTAAGACTAAAACACTTACTACTCCAATAGTCACCCATTTTTTATTCAACCACTTTTTATTCAGCCATTTTTTGTTCATGCTCTTACTCCTTTTTCTCCGTTTCTGCTAACCAACAAATCGTTGAATCTTACACTGTTTTGTTATTTCTTGCCCAATATACCATAGCCTTATGGTAAAACAGCGACGGATTTCTTAAGATCTTGTCAAGGAGCTTTCTGAGCACTTTGTATTCGAATTGATGGGTAATGAAACCTTGAAACAACTACCGACGCCCTGCTTACTTTGCACTTGAATAACTCCGCCGTGTGCCTGGATAAACTCCTTGGCAATAGCGAGTCCTAAACCCGTTCCACCGTTTTCTCGCTCGCGGGCTTTGTCCACCCGGTAAAAACGGTCAAAAATATGCTCAAGTTCTTTCTCTGGAATCCCTTCTCCAGAATCCACCACCGTAACTTGGACCCAACCGTCCGATTGTAAACTGCTAGTGGCGTTGTTGTCTGCCCAGCAGTTCGCCTCTTCCGCTTTTTGTATTTTTTCCCCTTTACGCCGAAAGACATCAAGCAAACGATGAGTAGTTTCGTCATCAATCATACCATCTTCAACAGGCTTTTCCGCCTCTGCCAACAACACACGAAGTGATCCTCCTGGGGGCGTATGCAAAAGAGCATTACCAATCAAGTTCACAAAGACCTGGGTTAAACGGTCTGGGTCTCCAATCACTTCAGGCGCATCTCCTACAACCTCGGTCTTCAACCCTCGTTCCTCGAATTCTATGGCGAATTGCTCTGTAATTCTCTCTACAATTTGCCTAAGATTAACTGCCTGTAACACCATCGGCAACTTACCAGCCTCAGCCAAACTTAATTGTTGAAGATCTCTTACCAGGCGGATCAACCTGAGCGTCTCATCCTGGATAGGTAGGATAGTTTCCGGAGTGGAAGGAAGTACTCCTTCCTGAATTGATTCCAGTTTTCCGAGAATAACCGCCAGTGGCGTGCGCAATTCATGGGCAATATCCGCCACCATGTTGCGCCTCACTTCCTCATTGCGGGTCAATTGTTCGGTCATCCGGTTAAAATCCTGGGCTAAGGTCGCAATATCTCCGTTTCCCTTCACCTCAACCCGTGAAGTGAGATCCCCTTTGCCTACTTTACGTACGGCCATCATGAGCCGGTTGAGGGGTTTTGTAATATGACGAGTCAAAATAAGCCCTAATAGTAACGATACTAAGGACGTGAGAATTAACCCGATAAGCATTGCCTGAATGATCGAGGTCCCAATGGCTTTCGCTATTCTGCTATCTCGGACGATAGGACGTTGCTCTTGCCAGTAGTGTCCGACCGTTTTTCCACCCGCCTTAATTTCCTGCCATTGTTTGCTGATTTTATCATCAACAGGAAACTGAGCAAGATCTTGACCAAGGCCTCTATTGAATGGATCGGCTACGACTTTATCATTTTGGTCGAAGACCAGGAAAGTTTGAGGATCACGGGATTGACGACTGTATCTCTGGTCGGGTGGCCCCATGAACTTCATGATATAGTCCTGAAGCCCCCTCCAGCTCCCATTATCCTCATAGTAAAGACTCAGTTGCTGAGTTAACCTATCGGCAAAGGCTTGTTGCATGTAGGTTTCAGCATGCCCCAATAAGGCTTGAGTTGAGATTAAGGCGATGGAGGTAGAGACGATTGACATAAAAAAAACCATGCCAATGAGTGCGATTACAAATTTGCGTCGTAAGGTCATAAGCCTTCTCCAAACCTATACCCCACGCCAAATACCGTCTCCACATATTTTGGTTCACTTGGGTTGTCTTCTAGTTTCTTACGCAAATTTGAGACATGCGTATCAATAGAACGTTCATAGTATAGGTACTCCTCCCCCATCGCTTGCCGTAATAGTTGAAGCCGGCTGTAAACCGTGCCGGGACGAGTCGCGAGTAAGTGGAGAATGTTGAATTCAGTTGGTGTTAGAAGAATTTCTTGCCCTCTTTTTGACACCTTGTGGCTAGTGATGTCAATGCTCAATTCGCCTCGCATTAATACCAAAGCTGCAGCATTTTCCGGTACCGCCCCAGAGGAACGCCGTAGCACAGTTTTGATTCGCGCTGCCAATTCTCGAAGGCTAAAGGGCTTAACGATATAGTCATCCGCGCCAAACTCCAGGCCGAGCACTCTATCGATTTCCTCCGACTTTGCGGTCAGCATAATTATCGGAATCGTGCTTGTTTCACGTAAACGTCTGCACATTTCCAAACCACTCAAACCCGGAAGCATCCAGTCCAGTAAAACGAGATCTGGTTTTTCACGTTCAATGAGCTGCATACCTTCTGTTCCATTCATCGCTGTCAAGACAGTAAATCCTTCCCTCGAAAGGTAGTCTCTAACAAGGGTTAGGATTTCCGGTTCATCATCAACCAAGATAATTTTCATTCCCACACTTATCACTCCCAATTAGGTAAAATGCCTAAACCGTTGATCATCTTTCTCACTAGTTTAGGCTGGTTCACCTCATTCTTTATACTTAAGTATACCGCTTATATTTGTTATGTATTTAGGAAAGTTCTCAAGATTTTATGGAGAATAAAAATTTATAAATCTAACCCTCACTTAGAATTTCAAAGTGAGGGTTAGATATTGCAACTATTTCTCCCGAATGGTCAAAAGCGCATTTAACTGAAGTGCAGAAATTTCCATGCCCATAGAATGGCTCGACCACGCTTGAACAAAATCCATCATAACCTTATTTTAGCATAGAATCGCAACTCGGGGAACTTGCGTTACAACGCTCACCTCATAGGAGGAAGTGTCTTGGCACGTTCGCACACGTTCCATTGCTATTCGCTTGTCGTTAAGGCTAAAACGCATAACCTCTTACTAAATGTACGCCGCTCTTTGCCATCCTTGGCACCGCGGCATCAGTCCATCCATGGACAAGTCCCAATGCGTTTCTTCACGCCATATCGACTGCGCTCATTGACGCAATTCCTCTCTCCATGCTCTCTAAGCCAAGAAACTTCCTCTGGATCGGGTCAATAGGACGTTTAGGGATGGATACTCACTAGGGACGTTCTTTTGATTTATAATCTTTCACTTAACGAAAAGGGTGCTCCAAACTCGAACAGGACTTTCGAGTTTGGAGCACCGCATAACTCAATCAAAGATGTTTGAAATTAATGATCTTTTCTGGCACGAACACGCCACGGGAACGTTTTGATTGCCATCAAATAATTGGCTCCCGTCAATCCGCTTTTTCCGCAGCGCAGAAAACTGGTTCCCTCGCTATCCATGGCTCCAGTGACACTAGACCATCCATGGTCGTCGGACATGTCTCGGGACCCTCCCTCATGGCTCCCAGCCCAAGAAAGTCCGCGATCACACGCTCCGACGCCTTTGCGTGATTCGTAGCTAAACTCGGCTTTAATCCGCTTTCATAAGGCTCCCTTCTCGCCATCCTGCAAGAATGTTAATACGTGCGAAAACAGTGTCTGCAAGAAAGGTAATCCGTGCGAAAACAGTGTCTGCAAGAAGGTTAATCCGTGCGAAAACAGTGTTTTCGTGTGTGTGTGTGTGGGCTACAGGGACACTCGTCCTGGTCCACACTGCAGGAGTATGCGTAATGAGTTGCAGTGTGACGATAAGCTCGTTCCCGACGAGAGTATATCGGAAGTCTTCGTACTTAAGAACCCGCCGACTTTAGTCGTGCGGAGTATCAGGTTGAACTAGGAGGATAATTGAAAAGGTTGATTGAGCTAGGTGATTCAGGAAAAACTCGAGAACTGGTATTACCTGGCGTTGTAACCTCTAAACCCTTATTTGTATTCGGGACAATCGGGTTGGTTGTAGGCGCTGCCACTGCCTTGATCAAACTCGCTTTGTTTATAAGCTTTGTGGCATCAATCGCCCCATACTTAAGCAGTGCTTTTCCCTCTATGCGAATCTGAACTTGCTTAACTGTCGCAAACTGAGTTAACGTGTTGACAAGCCCATAAAGAGCGACTTCTGGAGAAACATTGGAATTTGGTTTAAGAAATTCTTTACTTAAATCTACGATGGCTATGTTATCTTTGATGGCAATATCAAGTAACACCGTTGTAGTTGGAACTGAAGCCCGCGAATTCGTTCCTTCATCAGGACCCTTTAGCCACTGATTCACCGTTTCTCTCGCCACACTTGTCGTTTGTGGCAACAATCGTTGTTCTTTTACCAAATACTTGCCAGTCGAATCCGCAAAATACAGGAAAATCGACTTCGCATCTGATGAAGTTGAAACTGACGTCGCTGCCGGGAGGACAGTGGTGCTCTTCCCACCAATAAAATCTCCAAATGCGGTCGAAGCTCCATCCTTGTTCACTAATGTCTCCAGTGTCCCACAGCCCGCAATAAAAATGAGGCTGAAGAGAACAACCCCCATAAGAAAACTGTTCCAAATCCGTATTTTCATATTTTTGCCCCTTCCCCCTGTTCGATATTCGAGCTCGATGTTCGATATTCGAATATCGAACATTCTGCGCCCCACGGATAATTTCAACTAAACATCAGTTTAAGTATTCTTCTGAATAAGTTTCCGTTATCCTCACTTTAAACCTATGCCTTGTCGGTAAAAATAGTACAGGTTCTTATTGTATAAAGCACGGCTTTAGACCATAAATATGGGTATCGTTAGATTATAGAAAGGAGCCGTTCATGCACGACGTGTACGAAATAATCTGGATTAGTATGATTGCCGGACTTGCCACAACGTTAGGTAGCCTACTTGTTCTATTGTTTGGTAAGCCAAAAGAACGTGTTCTTGCCTCTCTCTTAGCTGGAGCCGGCGGGGTAATGCTTGCAGTCGTGAGCGTCGATTTGCTTCCGAATGCTTGGAAGATCGGTCCACCGCTTCAGGTGGGCGTTGGGTTTGTATTAGGCCTTCTCTTCTTGTACTTTGCAGAAATTCGCCTAAATGTCTCCGATAACGCCCTCCCTCTGTCTCGGCACCAACGGCTAAAAAGGACCGGACTTCTCGTTGCTACTGGGATAGCCTTACATGATCTCCCAGAGGGCATGGCCATCGCCGTCAGCCAAGAAGCCGCTCCCGGCTTAGGTTTTATTATCTTTATAGCGATAACTTTACACAATCTTCCGGAAGGAATGGCGACCACGGCGCCCTTAAAGATGGCTGGAATCCGTTGGTGGAAAATCCTTTTACTGAACATTGGAATCGCCTTTTTCACCCCACTGGGTGCCTTAGTCGGACTCCTTGCCATCGAGGGTGTTCAGAATTCCCTAGCCTTCTTTCTAGCCTTCGCCGCTGGTGCAATGAGTTTTCTTGTATTCGCGGAGCTCTGGCCCCTCTCTCGTGAACGGCACCCACGTTATGCCCTACTCGGAGGAACAATCGGATTTATCTTTTTTGCATTAATAAGCATACTTCACCCCATATAAGGAGTCAGTGTCTTAGCGCGTTCGCACACATCCTACGGCGCGAAAGTGTGCGTCATTGGCTCTGCGCCTACGGCGATACTCTCCACCGGAGACTATCGTCATTGCTATTCCCTTGTCGCTAAGGCTAAAACGCATAACCTCTGGGCATTCTGCATGTACGACCAATGCGTTTCTTAACGCCTTATCGTCTGCGCTCATTGACGCAATTCCTCTCTCCGTGCTCTCTGAGCTAAGAAACTTCCTCTGGCTTAGGTCGACGGGGGGGGAGGAAGGTATTAGCACGGTCGCACACGTTCGGGAGTCAGTGTCTTAACCCGTTCGCATACATCCTACGCCGGTAAGGATTCCTCTTGGGATCACGGCTTCGGCGATACTCTCCACCGGAGACTATCGTCATCGCTATTCGCTTGTCGCTAAGGCTAAAACTCATAACCTCCGGGCTTTCTGCATGTAAACCAATGAGTTTCTTTACGCCTTATCGACTGCACTCATTGACGCGATTCCACTCTCCATGCTCTCTAAGTTAAGAAACTTCCTCTGGCTTGGGTCGGACGGGGAATGGGAACGATCTTGGGTCTTTAACGCTTCATCACCTGCACTCATTACGCGATTCCACTCTCCATGCTCCCTAAGCCAAGAAGCTTCCTCTGGCTTGGGTCAACGGGGGTTAGAATGCTAGTGGGGACGGTTCAACTTACTTGAATTCAAAGAAAAAAAGTGGAGACCAATGATCGGTCTCCACTAATTCAAATTACCCTTCTTGCATCCAGTCCCCAATCCCAAGCCAGTAGTAGCTTCTTGTCTCACTGAGCACGCAAAGCGCATTTGCGTTCATAAACGCAAACATCGCCACGGAATGCAAGTCAAGAACCGTACCCGACTTGCACTAGACCCATCCTTGGTCGTCGGATGTGTTCCGCGATCCTCCCCTGCGTCTTCCCAGCCCAGAGGGGCCGCGATCACACGCTCCGACGCCTCTGCGTGAGTCGTAGCCAAACTCGGCTTTAATCCGCTTTCATAAGGCTGGGCGGGAAACAGGACGTTTCCCGTCGGCCCTGCGACACGGACGTCGCATCGGGCCGAGCACCCTGCCCGCTTGCATTTCGGATTAAAGCCCTAGTT
>Ga0209347_1002035_pt1 | contig 28553 bp, 25 predicted proteins | sample AutmiccommuBRH23_FD_187382 | JGI IMG/M metagenome (GOLD analysis project Ga0209347, IMG submission 187382) | Deep subsurface microbial communities from Mt. Terri, Switzerland - Autotrophic microbial communities BRH/23 (SPAdes) (version 2) | ecosystem: Environmental > Aquatic > Deep subsurface >...
CCTGCCGAAGGATTTGAATCCCCAATCCAACACCGTTCCCGTGGTTGTCACCACCGAGGAACTCGCCTGGGGGACCAAGCTGACCAAGGAGATGTTGAAAACCGTCTCCTTCCTCAAGGACAGCCTTCCGGCGGGATACATCTCCGATCCGGCGGCCATTGAGGGACGCATTGTCATTATGGCGCTGGCTAAAAACGAACCGGTCACCCAATCTCGGCTTGCTCCCGATGACGTCACGGTCGGCGGGGTTTCGGCGGTCCTCGCCACCGGGAAACGGGCTATCGCCGTCAAGGGGGATAAAGTGATCGGCATTTCCGGGTTCATCCGGCCAGGTAATCTCGTTGATGTCCTGGTCACCATACAGAATCCCCGCACCAAAAACGAAGTCACCAAACTCGTTCTGGAAAAGATACCCGTACTGGCCACCGGCTCCGAAATTCAGGAAAATGGCAAGGGAGAGCAATCCCCGGTTGATGTCTACACCCTGGAGGTGACTCCTGAGGAAGCGGAAAAACTGGCCCTGGTCTCGGCCAAGGGGAAACTTCAGTTTGCCCTTCGCAATATCAAGGATTCGGAATCGGTCCTCACCAAAGGGGCAACGATCCCGGAAACCCTTGCATCGTTATTGACCCTTGAACCGGAAACCGAACCGGTAAAAAAGGCAAGTCGCCCCGTACCCAGGGCGCGGCGAAAGGTTCTCACCGTGGAGCAGATCTCCGGGGAAAAAGTAAGTGAGAAGAAATTTGACATGTAGCCGAAAGGAGGGAGTACCCATGTACCGGCCAGCAAATATGAAAATCGATTTCAGACTGCTTCCAAAGAACGTGATGCCCTCGCCCCGGCGAAAACAGGGTTCCGGAAATGGCAAAAACCTATGGATTAAGGCTTTCGCAGAGATGACGACAGGAACTGCCGTTGCTTTCAGCAAAAATACCGCGGGGTGGTTGAGGCAGGTTTTTACAATCGTCCTCCTTTCGGCGGGTCTGCTCCTGCTGATGCAGCGGCTTGTATTTGCGCAATACGCTCTGACAGGCGCCAGCCAGCCGGAAACCCTGCAGATGATTTCCGGAAAATCAATCGTTCTCAAGACCTCGGGCCCGGTCAAGCGAGTTTCCATCGCATCCCCCGAAATCGCAACCTATGTCCTCCTCTCCCCCCGGGAAATCTACATTACCGGGAAATCCGCCGGATCGACAAACCTGATCCTCTGGCAGGACGGGGATGTCACCGGAATTTACGACATTATCGTCTCTTACGATGTGTCCGAGATGAAACATCGGCTCCATGAACTGCTGCCGGATGAAAAAGACCTGCGGGTCACCACCTCCCGGGACGCGATTTGTCTTTCCGGGAGGGTTTCATGCCAGGGGAACATGTCCCAGGCGGTCAGTCTGGCCAAATCCTTCGCCCCGGAAGGAAAGGTGAACAATCTCATGGAGGTCGCCGGGGTACAGCAGGTCATGCTCGAGGTCCGGGTGGCCGAGATGCAAAAATCCCTGATCCGGCGACTGGGGGTCAATTTCACCTACAATAACGGATTTGATGAATTTGGAATGACTACCCTTGGAGGCCTGACGGAAGTAGTCGCTCCAATTGATGCAAATCTCGCCGTGGATGGCCCTTATGGCGTCCTGGTTTCCCCGGCGGTAACCGGCCTCTTCCGAATCGATTCGGGGTGGACCGGCTTTGTCGATGTTTTAAAAGACCAGGGGCTCGTCAAAGTCCTTGCCGAACCGACCCTTATCGCCTTAAGCGGCCAATCCGCCAATTTTCTTGCCGGCGGCGAATTTCCGGTACCGGTTCCCCAAGGTCTTGGGACGGTTGCGATCGAGTACAAGCCGTTCGGGGTTGGCCTCTCGTTTACACCAACGGTGCTCGGGCCGGACCGGATCAGCTTGAAAGTGGCGCCGGAAGTCTCGGAACTTGATTTTTCCACGGCCGTCCGGTTCTCCGGTTTTGTCATTCCCGGGTTGAGCACCCGCCGGGCGTCGACCGTCATCGAACTTGCCGACGGGCAGAGCTTCGCCATCGCCGGTCTGCTCCGGGACACCGTACGGGACCAGTATTCCAAATATCCCATTCTCGGTGATATCCCGGTTCTGGGCGCCTTGTTCCAGAGCCGGGCGTTTCAGCAGAACGAGACCGAACTGGTGATCATCGCCACCCCCCGCCTGGTCAAACCGATTGACGGCGATAAGCAACCCCTCCCCACGGATTTCTACAATGTTCCAAACGATGCTGATTTCTACTTACTGGGGAACATGCAGGGTGAGGGTGAACCAGCAGGAGGACAGCCAGGCCGGTTCGACGGCGAATTCGGCCATTCGGAACCACGGGATTGAACATGTCGAGAGAGGAATCCCGACCTGACAAATCCCAGTTTATTCTACCGTAGGTCGGGTTTCAAACCCGACATATGCGTGGGCGTAACAACCCGTCGCACAAGGAAATTAAATTCTTCGGCTGGAGGTTGCCATGCGGAACAAAAATATCATCGTCATTACCATCACGCTCCTGTTAGCCGTGCTCCTTTTTTCCGGATGCCACCGGCGCACGCTTGAAGAAAACTGGGGGCGGTCCTATGAAGCGGCCCGGTACAATCAGATCCTGAACCCGGATGCACCGGCGAACCTGGAACCGACAACCATGGACGGCCAGGCCGCCGAGACAGGGTTGGAAACCTACCGGAGCGGATTCAAGGAACAAAAAGGTGAGGATGTCTACAATCTCGATATCGGATTTGGCAAAAACTAAGATCATGGAGACGGTGGGGAGCCATGAAAAAAACATTTCTAAAAAAGCAGGAAGGGGCCGCGGCCGTCGAATTCGCCATCGTGCTGCCTCTACTCTTGCTGGTCGTGTTCGGTATCATCGAGTTCAGTGCAATTCTCTATGACAAGGCGATGATCACTAACGCCAGCCGGGAAGGGGCAAGGTCCGGAATCGTCTGGCGCCCAACAGAGCCGGAAAGACTATCAGTTGGGGAAATCCAAGCCGTCGTGAACAACTATCTCCAAGATCACCTGATCAATTTCGGAAGCAGTTCCGTGCCTGTTGTTACCGTGAACGGCGCTGGGAATGAAGAGAATCAGCCCCTGACGGTCACAATCAACTATCGCTACAATTTTCTGGTGCTGCCGAAGGTCGCGGAAAGTCTTGGCGCGGGGCTTGACCTTTCCGCCCGGACGATTATGAGAATGGAATAAAACCAAAGGAGATGCGGGGCATGAATTCCATCGGAAGGATGCCGATCATAAAAGATCAAAGGGGAGCGGTAGCGATTATCATCGGATTCTGCATGCTTATGTTTCTCGGCTTTGCGGCCCTGGCCCTCGACCTAGGGCACTTGTTCGTGGCCAAAAACGAGCTGCAGAATGCCGCTGATGCCGGCGCACTTGCCGGCGCCCATAACCTCTATATCTATGATGAAGATAGGGCTGTCAGCGTGAATCCGGGGGCAAATAATGCTGCCGTCGAAGCGGCCACGGCCAACCTGAGTGAAAAAGTGGCCGTCGAGGTAAATGACGGCGATGTGGAGCGCGGCCATTACTGTTTCGCAACCGAAACCTTTACACCCAGTGATTCCCTCGACCCGGTCGATCTCTGGGACGTCACCTGGGACGAACTCGATGCGAATCTGAATTTCATCAATGCGGTCCGGGTGAAGGCACGACGGGATGAAACACCAGTAGCCGCGTTTTTCTCCGGAATTTTCGGCGATCAATACAACAGTTTCAAGAAATCCGCCGAAGCGATCGCCTATATCGGATTTGCCGGTCATCTTCGGCCGGAAGATGTGGATCAGCCAATCGTCATTTGCAGCGAGGCGATCCGGATTGGCGGTGAATACTCCTGCGGTATCGGCCGTATGATTAACAGCGGCAATAACGTGGCGAGCAATGAAACCGGCGGATGGACGGATTATACCCAGGATAATCCCTGTCAGGGCGGAACAAATGCCGGTGATGTGAGAGACTTGATCTGCACCGGAGGAAATCCCGAACCGATCGCCCTCGGCCGCCTGATCGCCACTAATGGCGGTGAAATTCAGACTGCCTTCAAAAGCCTGTACGACTGCTGGGTGGCGAACTCCGCCAATAAAACACAACCATGGGAACTCACGCTTCCAGTGGTGGAGTGCCCCGGCAACAATATCACCACCTGCCAGCGGGTGGTCGGCGCAGTTACCGTGACCATAATCTGGATCAACGAACAGAATGATCCTGATTACACTAATGCACCGAAACAGATGGGCGACTGGGCATATGATCCCGAAACCGCAACAACAGGGCAGGCTCGTTGGACCGATTTTGTCAAACATTACAATCTTAAGAACCAGGACGGCACAGATGCTCCCTACAACCAGAAATCGATTTATTTCCTGCCGAATTGTGAGCCTCATGAACCAATAGGCACCACCGGCGGGGAGAATTTCGGGATTTTGGCCCGGATTCCGGTTCTCGTGAATATACCTAAATGACCCGCTCCGGCGGACCGGAGAAAATCCCATCCGCTTCGGATTAGAAAATTAAATAGTGAGGCGTCATGACAGAAAATCACCTCCAGGTTCACATCGAATGCAACAATCCGAAAACCCGTTCGCTGCTGGAGAAAATCATCGGGTCGATGAACGGTTTCCGCGTGGCGAGCGACGAGGAGAATGAGTCCGTCGATCTGCTGATCTTCGAACTCGGCCGGGACGCGGAGAACGATTTCCAGACCATCGAAACACTCCTTGCTTCGGGTCAGGCCGGGGAGGTTTTCCTCACGGCGGAAAGCATCGATCCGGATCTGCTCCTGAAAGCGATGCGGGCCGGGATCAAGGAATTCATTCCCCAGCCTATCCGGGAGGAAGAGGTCCGGCAGGCCCTTGCCAAAATCATGGATCGCAGGCACCGGCATTCCAGCAGAAAACCGGTCCGGCAGGGGAAGATCATTCACGTGATCGGAAGCAAGGGCGGAATCGGTACGACCACTGTCGCCGTAAACCTGGCGGCGAGCTTCGCGGAAAAAGGAAAGCATCTTTCCGTATGCCTGGTCGACATGAACATGCTGTTCGGGGAAATTCCCATTTTCCTGGACATCAAACCGGCGTATTCCTGGGGGGAAATCCTCAAGAACATGGACCGACTCGATTCCACCTACCTGATGAATGTCCTGGCGGTGCATCCGTCCGGCATCCACGTGCTGGCGTCCCCCAATTCGCTGAACGGTCTTCCACCGCGCGCGGCCGAAACCATGGGGCGGCTCCTCACCTTCATGCGGAAACATTTCGATGTGATTCTCATCGACAATGGCCCCCGGATCAACGACACCACCCTCCGGATCATGACCATGGCCGATGCCGCGCTCCTTCTTGCCATTCTGTCGTTTCCCTGCCTGGCCAACACGAACAAACTCCTTCATACGCTGAGCCTCAATGGTTTCAAGACGAACGGCCGGACGAAAATCATCGTCAACCGCTATCTCAAAAAATCGGAAATCACCCTGGAGGATGCGAAAAAAAGCCTGTCGGCCAATATCTTCTGGACCATCCCGAACGATTACCGGTCGACCATATCGGCCATCAACCAGGGGAAACCGCTGAACCAGGCGGCGCCGAACGCCCCGGCCACCCGAAGCCTGACCGAACTGGCCGAACACCTCCTCCCCACGGAAAAGCCGCCGGAAAAAAAACGATGGTCCCTGTTCAGCGGACTTATCCCCAACGTAAGGAATTAACCGATGCGATTCCCATCAAGAAAAAAAACGGCCGCCCCGCCGCCGGATACAGAGACAGCGATCTTCGCGGACATGGATCATGTGAAAATCCTTCCGGAAGAATACTTCGAGCTGAAATCCCGGATTCACACCCGGCTCCTGGACCTTATCGATCTTTCGCTTCTCGATACCCTGGACCGCACCCTTTTCCGTTCGCAACTGCGGAACCTGGTCGAACGGATACTCTCCGAGGAATCGGATTCCGTGCCGATAAACCTGGAGGAACGCCAAAACCTCTTCAAGGAGATCGAGGACGAAGTCCTGGGGCTTGGACCCCTTGAACCGTTTCTCCAGGACCCGACCATTTCCGATGTCCTGGTCAACGGCTATGGCCAGATCTACGTGGAGCGCTACGGCAAACTCGAGGCGACCAGCGGCCGGTTCAAGAACAACAGTCACCTGATGAAGATCATCGACCGGATCGCCTCGTCCGTTGGCCGGCGCATCGATGAATCGTCCCCCATGGTCGACGCGCGCCTTGCCGATGGTTCCCGGGTGAACGCCATTATTCCCCCCCTGGCGATCGACGGCCCGGTTCTCTCCATCCGCCGTTTCGCGGTCGATCCCCTTGAGATCGACGATCTTGTTGCCTACAAAACGCTGATCCCGCAGATCGGCGACCTCCTCAAGGGGATGGTGAAGGCCCGCCTCAATATCCTGATCTCCGGGGGGACCGGGAGCGGCAAAACCACCATGCTCAATGTCATGTCCCGGTTCATCCCGGCAAACGAGCGGATCGTCACCGTCGAGGATTCGGCGGAACTCCAGCTCAAACAGCGGCACGTGGTAAGGCTCGAAACCCGCCCCCCCAATATCGAGGGTAAAGGCGAGGTCACCCAGCGGGACCTTGTCCGCAACTGCCTCCGGATGCGGCCCGACCGGATCGTCGTGGGCGAGGTCCGGGGAAAGGAGGCGCTCGACATGCTCCAGGCGATGAACACCGGGCACGACGGCTCCCTGACGACCATCCACGCCAACACGGCGCGAGACGCCCTCATGCGGCTGGAGACGATGGTGGCCATGGCCAACGTCGATATCCCGAGCGAGTTCCTGCGACGCTATATCAGTTCAGCCCTGCACATCATCATCCATCTCGCCCGCCTGGCCGACGGGACCCGTAAACTGATCAGTATGCAGGAAATCACCGGGATGGAAGGAAACGTCATCACGCTCCAGGAGATCTTTTCCTTCCGTCAGAAGGGGGTTGATTCCGACGGCAACGTTCGGGGCGTCTTCCGTTTCGAAGGGGTGCGGCCCCGGTTCGTCGAAAAATGCGAAGCGGCCGGAATACGGATACCGACTGATCTTTTCGATCCGTCAAACGCGCTGGAGATCTGAGGAGGACTTCATGTTTTTCGGAATTGTATATGCGATTGCCTTTGTCATGTCCCTGACCGTTATCGAGCTGACACTTTTCGGTTACCGGAACATCCGCTACCCGGACCGCTCGAAAATCAGCAAGCGGCTTGCCGCCCTTTCCGTTAACAGTTACGAGGGCATCTCCCAGGACATTCTGAAAAAAAGAACACTAAGCGAAGTCCCCCTGCTGAACCGCTTACTGGAGGTGCTTCCCGGGATACGGGAACTGGAAAACCTCAGGAGGCAGGCAAATGCCGGTTATCCGTTGGGGTTTTTCATCCTTCTCGCCCTCACGCTGTCCCTGATCTGTTTTCTGGCGGCCCGTTTGTTCTTTCCGGGAAATGTGGTGTTCGCTGTTGCCGGGCTCTTTGCCGGCGGGATACCGTTCGGTTTCCTGACCGTACTCAGAAGAAAACGGATGGACCGGTTCATGAACCAGCTTCCGGAGGCCCTCGACCTGATCGGGCGTTCCCTGCGGGCCGGGCATGCGTTTACCAGCGGCATGAAAATGGTATCCGAGCAGTTCGATGATCCGCTGGGACCGGAATTCGGCGAAACACTGGATGAAATCAACTTCGGGGTCAGTGTCCAGGATGCTCTGAAATCCCTGACCGAGCGGGTCGATTGTCCGGACCTGAAATTCTTCGTGGTTTCGGTCCTTCTCCAGAGGGAAACGGGCGGAAATCTTTCCGAGATCATCGAAAGCATCGCCCACCTGATCCGGGAGCGGTTCAAGTTCAATGGCAAGGTCCGGACGCTTGCCGCGGAGGGGAAGCTCTCGGCGATCATTCTCATTGCGCTCCCCATCCTTGTGTTCTTTGCGCTTTGCTTCACCAGTCCCGATTATATCAAAACCCTGATGAACGAGGCCTCGGGAAGAAAAGCGCTCTATGTTGCCGGTGCCATGATGGTTTCCGGCATTTTGATGATTCGAAGAATAATTCAAATCCGTGTCTGACAGCTTCTGGAGGTCTGTATGACGCCCGTGGAAAACATGCCGCTGCTCTTTGCGGGAATTGCTTTTATCGCGTTCTCCCTTTTTATGGTCGGCGTAATCAATGCGTTTCGAAACAGCGCGGAGAAAAACCGGGTAATCGAAAAAATCCGCCGGGAAAACCCGTACACGTTTTCGGGAATGGAGGCGCATGGAAAAGCCGCGGGACATTCGTTTGTGGGGGTTTTCCGGTCTTTTGGCAAAAAAATAGCACCGAAAACCCCCGAGGAATACACGCGCATGCGGCTCCGGTTTTTCCGGGCGGGCATCCGGAATCCCGGCGCGCCATTTATCCTCTGGGGGATGAAAGGGGCGCTGCTGGTTTCCGGAGCCGCGGGTTTCCTGTTCTTTCGCCTCACCCTGTTCGAGCTGATGAACTTTCAATCGACCATGACCGGGCTGGTCTTTTCAGCGGCCATCGGCTTTTATCTTCCCGATCTCTGGCTCTATTTCCATACGCGCAAACGGAAACGGATCATCTTCGAAGGGTTTCCCGACGCGCTCGACCTCCTGGTCATCTGCGTGGAAGCCGGCATGGGACTCGATGCCGCACTGGCGCGGGTGGGGGAAGAGATCCGCCTGAGCAACACCCCGCTCAGCGATGAATTGCGGTTTCTGAACCTGGAGATCCGGGCGGGGAAAACACGGGAGGAGGCATTGCGGAATCTCGCCCTGCGAACCAATATCGACGATGTCCAGAACCTGGCGACGCTTCTGATCCAGACCGACCGGTTCGGCACCAGCGTGGCCAGGTCCCTGCGGGTTTATGCCGATACGTTCCGTTCCAAACGGTTCCAGCGGGCGGAGGAGATCGCCGCCAAGCTCCCGGTGAAGATCGTGTTTCCGGTGACGGTATTCATCTTTCCGGCATTGTTTGTGGTGATTGCCGGCCCGGCGGTGATCCGGGTGTATCAGACGTTTCTGCAATAATGCTGAAAAACTGGAGATGCTTCAGAATGATTACATCAATATATAAAGGCTTCTTAAAGGCCAAGTCCCCCCTTGCCCCCCTTTTCCTAAGGGGGGTAACGGCAACGGCAACACCCTTTAAAAAAGTTGCCCAGAGGCAGCCCCTACAGCTCCCCCCCCATTTGGGAAAGGGGGGTCGGGGGAGATTTGGCATTACGTCCCTGGTTCACGTTGCTGTTTTTATTGCCTTGATATCGGCTCTCTCCGGGTGCTCAACCTGGAGGAATCTCACCGGCGCTTCTGACAACCCCTTTGCCCCCCGGGTGGAATCGGCGGCCGGGCCTTTTCCGGGAAGCACAGTCGAAGGCTCCGGCGCCCGGATGCAACCGCTTCCGGAAATGACCGCGCCGGAACTGGAGCATCTCGGGGACAGATCCTTTTCCCGGAAGGATCTTCCCAACGCCTACATCCAATATGACAAATGCCTCCAAAAAGAGCCCGAAAACAAGAGAGTGCAATACAAGAAAGGAATGGTCCTTCTCGCGGGGAACATGAACGCGGAGGCCGCGGCCGTTTTCGAGGCGATTCTCGCAAAAGAACCGGATTATGTACCGGCCCGCGAAGGGCTCGGCCAGGCGTTTTTCAATAAAGCGGAATTTGACAGGGCCGAAGCCGAATTCCGGAAAGCGGTCGGAAGCGATCCGACCCTGTGGCGGGCCTTTAATTGTCTCGGAATGATATACGACCACAAGAAACAGTACCCTCGCGCCGCCGTAGAATATGAGGCGGCCATCAGCGCCAATCCCCGCCAGGGATTCCTGTACAATAATCTCGGCGTCTCCCTCCTCCTGTCCGGCGAAAACGAAAAAGCCGTAACCGCCTTCAAAAATGCGATTGCAAAGGGCGAAACCGGAAGCCGGGTTTACAACAATCTGGGAATGGCCCTGGCCAGGACGGGAGAATACGAAAAAACGCTCGATGCCTTCACCAGGGCCGGGGGAACGTCAAAGGCATACAACAACATTGGATGCGTTTACCTGTCGGAGCGAAATTACCGGAGCGCGGTCATTAGTTTCGAAAGAGCCTTGAATTCGAGCCCCGGGTTTTATGAAACGGCCAGCGAAAATTTGAAGCAGGCGAGAACCGCCCTTGCCCGGGCCGAGGAAAACCTTCAGACGAAGTGAACGGGGGACGTCCGAATGAACCGGAAATTGATGCATATCCTTGGAATCTTCATCCTGCTGGCAGCCGCCTGGTTCTTTACAGCTTTGTCCGGCTGTAAAACCAAAGGACACTTTGGTCGGGAAGCTGTCTCAGGACCGGAATTTCTCGACGAGAGCGAAATCCGTAAGTGCCTTTCCGGCATCCGGATCCATGAGGATACCGAGCAGTATTACCGGCGGGGGCGTTATCTCCAGAAGCGGAACCGGCACAATACGGCCATCCGGGAGTTTCAAACGGCAGTGGCCCTGAACCCCGGCCTCGCGGACGCCTTGAATGCCATGGGGATTTCCCTGGACGCCCTGGGCCGGTACCCCGAAGCGATGGGTGCCTATCGGAAAGCTGTGGCGCTTGATCCGGACCGGGCCGATATCCTGAACAACCTGGGGTGGTCTTGCCTATTGGCGGAAGATGTCGATGCGGCCGTCGACGCTCTCCGGAAAGCGGTTTCAATGGATGGGGAAAACAACCGTTACTGGAACAATCTCGGCCTCGCCCATGCGGAAAACCGGGATTTTGATGCGGCCCTGGACGCGTTCTTGAAAACCGGTGACGAGGCGGATGCCCGCATCCGCCTGGCCGGAGTTCTCACCCGGAACGGACTCGAAAGAGAGGCCCGGGATCAGCTTCGCCTGGCTGCCGCCCTGCGGGAATCTCCTCCCGCCATCAAACCGGCGATTGAACTCCCCCCGCCCCTTCCGGTCGAAAAAATCAAGGAAGTCGAAACCGTCGCGCCGCCGGAGCCCGAAACCGTCTCTCCCCTGGTCCCGGATACATCACTGCCGCCGCCTTCCACCCCTTCCAAGCTGATTGAAGAAGATATTTCAGCGGAACACACCTCCGGCAGTGCTCCCCCGGTACACCCAACCGTGCCCCCTGCCACCGTTATCGGCGGGGCAATTGCAATATCCCCCCCGCTCCCGCGGATACTGGAAATCGATGCCATCAATCCGCCGGACATCTCCCTCCTTCCCCTGCCCGGATCGTCGCTGCGCCCCGCAGTCCCGGATGGAACAGAGACGAAATTGTCCCTGTTGCCAACGGCCGAAAAGGTCCCTGCCGCGTCCCCCGCGGGAGGGACCGGGGCCGGAGAGGGCAAGGTGATATTGCCCGGCGTTGAAATCGCCGGGCCGGACGGGCTGCAACCCCTGATCGGACAGATGGCGAAAAAACTGGCGGTCGCCGGTTTCGCGGTCAATCCTTCCGGAAGTCCCGCGACGGGAAATCCCTGGAAAACCATGGTCTACTATCGTGAGGGGCATCTTTACGAGGCATGGGATGTGGCCAAGGCAATCCCCGGATGGCAAGACATGAAAAAAGTCCCCGCATTCGAGCGGCCCGAAATCAAGGTCCGGGCTGCCCTCGGCCGGGACCTGCTGCCGATTATGGCCAGGCGGTAACGCCGGGTCACCATCATTTTGCTTCCATCGGGGTTTCGGCCTGGCGGGGGATCCATCCGGTGGCGGTCCGCAGAAACGTGTCGACCGAGACCGTTGTGTAGGTATCTTCCGCCCATTCCCGGGAATGGATTTCAACCCGGTCGCCGTCAATCACGATCACGTTGAAACCGTTCGGGATATTGTTTCGCAGCCGGCTGCTGGTGGCGGTGGACGCCTGGGCGCAGATGATGCTCCGTTTGATCATGGAGAAGTGCGTGGTGATATCACCCCGGTAGCTAAGATGGAGGTGCCCCCCGAGAAGAAGGTCAACCCCAACGGCTTCGAAGACCCGCAGGGCCCGCCGGGCATGCCGGACCAGGTAGGTATCGGGCTTTTCCGGCGGCGGAAGAAACGGATGATGCGTGAAGACGATCTTGAAAAGCCCCTCGCCGGCCGACCGGAAAAAGCTCTCCACATGTTCGACCTGCTCCCGGGAAAAAGACCCTTCCTTCCACGTGTAATGCGGCACCCACGGGCGGGCCGTGTTCACCCCGGCGATCGCGAGTTCCCCGTCCCGGAACGTGGGGTTCAGTTCCTCGTTGACGTACTTTTGGAAACGGCCGTACGGATCGGTGAAGCGCTCGTAGAGATTGACATAGGGAAGATCATGATTGCCCGGGATCACCATGCAGGGGACAGTCAGGCGGTCAAGAAAGGCGCGGGCCTGGCGCCATTCCCGCGGGCGGCTCCGCATGGTCAAATCCCCGCTGATGATGCAGAGATCCGGGCGGCTCTCCCGGATGTTCAGTTGCAGGGAATCGAGTATGCCGGGCGTTATCCGGCCGAAATGGAGATCGGTGATGTGGATCAGTCTTCTCAAGGGCGGGCGCTGCTTTCGCTGTCGGCCGGCCACCTTAGGCGTGCGGCGGTTTCGGGGGGCATGATCACGCGCAGTCCTCTCGGGACTATCCGGTAATTGAGCGGCGCGGGAATGTCAAGAATCTCCCCGTCCGTGACCACGGTCATTTTCCTTCGCCGCGTGTTGATGGATACCTGTTCCACCTTAAACTCCAGGAGATCCGGCTCCTTTTTCCACGTCCCCAGCAGGAGGCGGGCCGATAGCAGCAACGTTCCCAGACGGGTCGGTTCGCGGGCGAAATAGACCCCCAGCTTCCCCGCATCGAGGGTCACCGGTTCGGGAAAAAGGGCGAACGCATTATGGTACCCGTTATTGCACACGGCCATTCCGCGAATCTCCATCATTTCGCGCTTTCCGCCCGTGTCGAGCTCGATGCGCAGGCAGGGATCGCGCATGAACAGGTTATAAGCTGTCTGTATAACCCCCCGGAGGCGGCGGGGGAAAGATTCTCCCCGCTGTTTTTCCCGTTCCCGCATGAGCGACGGAATGATGCCGATAATCGAGTTGCACAGGTAGAGGCGTCCTTCGATCTCCGCATAATCGACCGGCCGGACCTCGCCATGGATCAGAACGCGGGCGGCTTCGGCGGGATCAAGGGGAATCCCCAAGTCCTGGGCGTAGAGGTTTAACGTTCCCATGGGAAGAATACCGAGGATCTTTCCGGCGCGGGCCACGGCAGCGGCTGCCGTGTTGACGGTTCCGTCTCCACCCCCGACGATGATCCGGTCGCTTTCTCCCTGGACGGCCGCATCGATTGCCTGGCCGATTTGCTTTCCGGTGCGGACCTGCATATCGACATCCACACCTTCATCGGCAAACGCCTGGCGGATCCGGTCGAGCAGCGGTTCACCGTTTCCCCCGACCAGTACCCCTGCCCTGCCGTTGATGATTACCGCGATCTGGGCCATTCCAACTCTCCTCCAGACGGGGGCAGCTGAATTGATCTCCGGCTGCCGAATGCCCGTTTCAGGACGAACCGGACCGTCCGCATAGATCAAAATATGGCCAATATGGGCGGATTGTCAATCGGATTAACCCCACGATGGCATCAACGTGGCAGGACGAAGCGCCATGATGAAATATCGGTTTACGGACGTCGATTCTTCCATTAAATTAAAAACAGTTGCCCTCTTTCCGATCCCCCTGGAAAAATCATAGAGGAACTCCCCCATGGAAAACCCGCACCTTTTAGTATCGGTTGAAGAACATTTGGCGACGGTCCGTCTCCACCGCCCGGAAAAGAAGAACGCGCTTTCCCCGGATGTCCTCCTTGAAATCCATGAGCTATTCACGGCATTGAGCCGGCGGGAAGATGTTCGCGTGGTGATCCTTACCGGCGGAGAGGAGATGTTTTCGGCCGGTTTCGACCTCGACTTCATCCGGACCCTGGAAAAAGAATCCAATGAGGAATTTGTCGCGCTTTTCCACCAGGCGTACCGCTCGATCCTGTTCTGCGCCCAACCGGTGATCGCCGCCGTGGGGGGATCGGCCATTGCCGGTGGATTTGACCTGACCCTCATGTGCGATATCCGGTATGCCTCTGAAAAAGCCCGCTTCGGGCAGCGGGAAATCGTTCTCGCGCTTACCCCGCTAATCGATCCCCTCTGGCGCATCATCGGACTGGGGCGCGCCATGGAAGTGGCGCTAACGGGCCGGATTTACGATGCCGCCGAGGCCGAACGGATGGGGTATGTCAGCCGGGTGTTTCCCCAGGGAAAACTTCTTGAATCCGTTATCCCCATTGCCCGGACAATGGCCGGGTATGACCGGAAAACCCTGGTCGAGACCAAAAAGTTGGGCCATTCGCTGCTGAACCAGGATATCGACGGGGCCATGAAGGTCCAGGAATGGCTGTTCCGATCCTTTATCGGGTCCCGGGAAAATCATGAACGGATCGATACCCTCCGGGCGCAGCTGAAGGATCGAAAAAAATAGGTTTTCGTTTATTCGCAAATGGCCGGTCGATAACTTGCCCGCCCGAGATTGCGGAAACACCCGCCAGAAAAGGAGCCTTCTTATGAAATTCAAGTACTGGATACCATTTCTGCTGTTTATGATCCCGACACCGATCATCACCTATTTCGTTTGGGAAACACATGTCTGGGAACCTTTCCCCAAGGAGGAATTGAAGGGGATCATCGGGTTGTGCATCATGTGGTTCTTCGTCGGGCTGACGTATTTCAATGGAATCCGAACGGTAATAAAGGATCTGGAGGACGTCCGGGATTGATGGGAGATTGTCACAATCTTCCGGATGATTAGCTTTTACGAAGCCATCATGTTTTCCTCACCCGACGGTTGCTTTTTGTCCGGGTTTATTCTACTGGTAAAAGAAATAAGGACAGTAGCGGCGGTGCAACCCGTTTTCTGGTCCGATTACGATTACGATTGCATACACGAGCACGAATTCGAATTATGAGTTTCTTGGACAAAACAAAAAATCGAATGTAGAGGCGTATGCCAATTTCAAAAGTCGGGGTTTATGTCGATTCCGCCAATATTTACCGGTGCGGTGGGCAACGGATGCAATACGATATCCTGCGGGAATTCGCCTGCCGGGACAACGGCGAACTGATGCGCCTGAATGCCTATGTTACCTATGACCGGGACCGCGCCACCACTGACCCGGAATACCGGAACAAGACCCAGGGGTTTTATTCGGCGCTGCGGGATTTCGGTTACAAGGTCAACATCAAGAACGTGAAATGGTTCCATGACGATTTGGGGAACAAGGTCCCCAAGGCCAACTCCGACCTGGATCTGGCCGTCGACGTGCTGCTCCAGTCGGAAAACCTCGACCGGATTCTCCTGGTCACCGGGGACGGCGACTTCGTCCAGGTTGTCCGGGCCCTTCAGAACAAGGGATGCCGGGTCGAGGTGGTGGCGTTCGACAACGTGGCCTCATCACTGAAGCAGGAAGCGGACATGTTCATGTCCGGCTACCTGATCCCCAATCTCCTCCCCTTTCCTAATCCGAACAACCATTGGGGAAAAGTCGATCACTATGTCCGGGGGTGGTGTTACTATTACGACCCAAACAAGGGAATCGGGTACATGCGGTACCTCTCCCGGATCGACAGTGGCCTGTGGCTGACCGACCGGCGCCGGAACCCCGAATCCCCCTACGAATCGGCCTTCTTCCATTTTTCCAAACTCGCGGACGAGTCGGTCACCGACAGACTTCCCAGCCGCGACATGATCTTCGAATTTCGTCTGGTCCCCTCGGACCGGAAGGTCGACGAATACACCGCAACGGAAATCGTCGAAACATGATGGCGTCGTAAACCGGAGCCGCTGGTTCCCAAGCTCCAGCTTGGGAACCCCTGGGATGGAACAGAATTCATTTTTTTTGCATATCCCTTCCGACCTCCTGTCTCATCATGGACCAAAACACCCTGGGCGCGGCGGGCCTGTCGGCTGCCTACTTTTTCATCATCTTGTTGAAAATGGCTTCCGATTTCTGTGCGGCTGCTTCGGCCCGTTGTGCCGCCTGTTCGGCACGATCGGCGGCTTGCTGTGCCTGCTGGACCAGTTGATCGATCCGGGCGCAGCATTCATCGGCCCGGGTACGGGCCTCCCCCGCGGCCGTAAGCGCCTGCTCGGCCTTGTTCATGGCCTGATTATCCCGGAACTGCATGGTTTCCGTTTGATCGGCGTCGGGGCGGGGGCCGCACTTACCGCACCCGCTGATCGAAAATGCCGCGATGAATACCATCATACTGATAACTCCGATGATCCGATTGCGATGTCCAGTCATTTGATCTCTCCTTTGCAGTTTATTGAGCCGACAACCGTCGGAATTCCTTTCCGGGCTTCGATGCACCGTTTCACGGCTTCCGGATAGACGAACCTTTCCACTCCGTGCGACCGGATCAAATACCAGGCATGGAGCTCCAAATCCCCGATCCGGTTGTGGATGTCGGGATGGGATTCCAGGAACAGGAGATCCCCCCGCTGTCCGATCTTTACCGGTTCATAGAGGATCTCGACCGGGGTCCCGACAGGTGTTTCATGGAATAATTGGACGATATCCTCCGGGTAGAGCCGCATGCATCCATGGCTCACCCGACGCCCGACACCCCAGGGGAAATGGGTGCCGTGAATCCCCAGTCGATCGACCGACAGACCGATCCAGTAATCACCCAGGGGATTATCCGGCCCCGGGGGGATGATGGCCTGCCTGTAATACGACCGGGCATGTGGCGGGACTGTCCACGACGGGTGAACTTGACGTTCCACGACCCGGCAGACGGTCTGGGGGGTTTCGAACCCTTCCCGGCCGATTCCGATCGGATAGGTCTTCACCATCCGGTGTTTTCTGAAAAACCGGTAGAGTCGCAGTTCCGGGATATTGATCACGACCGCTTCATGCCGTGCGGGCAGAATCCAAAGGCTGGGAACCGTGATGATTTTTCCCGTCCCGGGGAGCCATGGATCGGTTCCCGGATTGGACAACATTATTTCATTGTACCCCAACCCGTATTCCCGGGCGATATCGAGAAGCGTTTCCCCCTTGCCGATCTTATGGTGCTGCATGAAGCCGATCACAGGCATCAGCGGTACCGAAATTTCGTCGGCGGTATCCACCCCGTAGGGATATGCCCCCGCGCATGCCTGTCCAATCTCAAAGAACAGCAGCAGGTGGAGAATAAGAAAATAACGGCTCATTGGGATAAATCTTAACCGACTGCGTGCCGGTGTCAAACCATCCGGGAAGCATAAATCGGAAGGGAAGTTTAGGTTTTACAAAATGGTTCATATCGATTATATTGCCGTCCTCTGCGGCATAAACCGAAAACGGATTCCATCACCATGCACGAACTGGCCGTCACCGAAAGCATCATGAATATCGTCCTCCGGCACGCCCGAACCAACCGGGTCCGCAAGGTGGTGTCGATCACCCTTCACATCGGGGAATTGAGCGACCTGGAGGATGAATGGATGCAGCATTACTTCGATTACCTGAGCAAGGAAACGGTCGTCGCCGGGGCCCGGCTTAAAATCGAGCGACTCCCCATCGAACTCAACTGCACTGCCTGCGGCCGGACGTTTGCCATCGAGAAATCGGCGCTCGGCACATCCGTCTGTCCGGATTGCGGGGCCACGGGCGATTTTTCGCTGGTTTCCGGCAGGCAATACTACATCAAGGAAATGGAGGCGGTGTGACGCCATGGACGAGATCAAACTGATCGAGGTCAAGGAAGCGATCATGTCCGACAACGATGCCGCGGCCCGGCAGCTGCGGGAAGAAATGATATCCGCCAGGACGTTTGTCATCAATCTCATGGCCTCGCCCGGGGCCGGCAAGACGAGCCTTCTCCTCCGGACCATCGCCGGCTTGAAAGAGGTGTTCAAGATCGGGGTGATCGAGGCGGATATCGATTCAATCGTGGATGCGGAAAAAATCCGGGAGGCCGGGGTGGCAAGTGTTCAGCTGCGCACCGGCGGCTTCTGCCACCTGGATGCGGATATGGTCAAAAAAGGGCTCGACGGTCTTGGCGCCGAAGATTATGACCTCGTCTTTATCGAAAATGTGGGGAACCTGGTCTGCCCGGCGGAATTTGACACCGGCGCCATCCGGGACATAATGATCCTGAGCGTTCCCGAGGGTGACGACAAACCACTGAAATACCCCCTGATGTTCACCAAGTGCCACGCCCTGATCCTCAATAAGATGGACATGCTCCCGCTCTCCGATTTTGACAGGAAAAAATTCCGCGGCCATATCGACCGGCTTAATCCCGGGATGCCGATCTTCGAAGTTTCCTGCAGGACCGGGGATGGGATCACCGAGTGGACCGACTGGCTGAAAGAACAGATGACCCGGTTCCTGTAATATCGGAGGAAGAAATGGCACACCCGTTTGATCCGATCGTAATAAACGGCATGACCCTGCGCAACCGGTTCGTCCGGTCCGCCACCTGGGAAGGGCTGGCAACAGATAATGGTGAGGTAACCGATCGACTGCTTCAACTCTACCGGGAACTGGCCGAGGGGGGCGTGGGGCTGATCATTTCCAGCCACTCTTACGTGGCGCCAAACGGAAAGGCCACACCCTGGCAGATTGGCATCTGCGCGGACAAACTGCTCCCCGGCCTGAACCAGCTGACCCGGACGGTGCACGACGCCGGCGGCATTATTGCTTGTCAGCTTGCCCATGCCGGACTTTTTGCCATGGCGGATCGACCTGGTGAAAATTCCCTCGCCCCTTCGGCGGCAACCGGATTCACCCAAACGGCGCCACGGGAAATGACCGAAGACGAGATCAACGGGGTCGTCCTCTCATTTGCCGATGCGGCCGGGCGCGCCAAATCGGCCGGTTTCGACGGGGTCCAGATCCATGCCGCTCATGGTTACCTGCTCAGCCAGTTTCTTTCCCCCGTCTTCAACCAACGCCGGGATAATTACGGTGGGGACGCCAAAAACCGCGCCCGGATCGTAAAAGAGGTCCTTATTGCCATTCGTGACCGGGTGGGACCCGATTACCCTGTCATGATCAAGATGAACTGCCGGGATTATCTCGATGGGGGACTTGAGCTCGATGATGCCCTCCGGATAGCGGAAATTCTCCAGGACAATGGTCTCAATGCTGTCGAGGTGAGCGGCGGCACCCTTTCTTCCGGCAAACAGTCGCCTTCGCGCACCGCTATCCGGGAAACCGGCGACGAAGCCTATTTCGAGGAAGCCGCCCGTGCCTTCCGGGAAACACTTGCTATCCCGGTCATTCTGGTGGGCGGCATCCGCTCCTATACTGTCGCCGACCGTATTCTCGCCGAGCCTGCAGCCGACCTGGTTTCCCTGTCCCGCCCCCTTATCCGTGAACCGGCCCTGGTCAACCGATGGTTATCAGGGGATCATTCCCGGGCGGAATGCCTCTCGGACAACCGGTGTTTCGGGCCAGCCATGTCCGGCAAGGGAATCTACTGCGTGGTCGAAAAAAAATAACCGGTAAATATCGTATGCAGCAGCGCCGTCCCGCAAGCGGCAGGCTCTTGTAACCTGCGATTTTTAAAGCATTTATACTTGACAGGGATGAACTTTCGCTTGACAAAACCAGCGGCTTGACCTTTAATGCGAAGCCGTCGCCGATGCGAAAATGTTCACTTTACCCCTTCACTATTCATCGCCCGGCATACTGATGAATTCTAATGAAGATACGAAAATGGAAGAAGACGATTTTCAGATCGGCATCCGCATTGATGACGGAATCGATATGGAAGATCCGGAAACAGCCGATCGCCCCGACGCGCCCGGTTTAACGGAAAACGACCGTTTCGGAGAATCGATGCTGTCGGAGATCCAGGCACTGAAAGGGTTGTTTGATCATCTTTCCGTCGAATTCGAGTCCAAGCTCAAATACGACGAACATAAAAACAAGGTCATCGACGATCTGCACCAGGAACTCCAGTTGTTCCGGGAAGGGATGATAAAGAAACACATCCACTCGATCGTCATGGATATCATCAAGATCGTCGATGACATCCGGAAGTTCAAAACCCATCATGAACAGGAACCCCATACGGAAAAAACCGCCGCCAGTCTCCTCGACTTCATGGACCAGATCGCATCGGACCTAGAGGACCTGTTTTCCTGGCAGGGAATCGTCCCGTTTACCTGCGATCAAAATACATTTGACACCACAAGGCAGCGCATCATAAAAAAAATCGAAACCGATAACCCGGAAAAGGATAAGCGAGTGGCCCAGAGCCTGCGTCCCGGCTATGAATGGGACGGGCGGGTACTTCGCCCGGAGATGGTGTCGGTTTATGTTTACAATGGTGCAACCCATGAGAAGGATTCCCTGACGGATGGATAAAACGATCAAACGGATTTTCGGCATCGATCTCGGCACGACCTATTCCTCCATCGCCTACGTGGACGAATACGGGAAAGCGGTTATCATCCCGAATGCGGAAAACGAGCGGGTTACGCCATCGGTCGTCTTCTTCGACGAGGGGAACATCGTTGTGGGGGAGGTGGCAAAGGAAAGTTCCAAGCTGTATCCGAACGAAGTGGTCAGCTTCATCAAACGGTCGATGGGGGAACCCAATTTCCTGTTCGATTATAATGGCGAGCATTACCGGCCGGAGGAAATATCCGCCTACATCCTGAAAAAACTCGCCCAGGACGCCAAGCAGTATCTCGGTGAGACGGTCACCGATGTGGTGATCACCTGCCCGGCCTATTTCGGGATCAACGAACGGGAAGCCACCCGAAAGGCCGGAGAGATCGTCGGCTTCAACGTCCGGCAGATCATCAATGAGCCGACTGCCGCGGCGATCGCCTACGGCTCGGTCGACACCACCGAAAACCGGGTAATCCTGGTATACGATCTGGGGGGCGGCACCTTCGATATCACCATGATCGACATCAGCAAGGAGGCCGTTGAGGTGATCTGCACCGGGGGCGATCACAACCTGGGGGGAAAGGACTGGGACGACCGGATTGTGGCGTACCTGGTGGAGCGGTTCCAGGAGATCACCCACACGGATGAAGATATCCTTGATGATCCGGATACATGGCAGGACCTTCAGCTCTCGGCGGAAAAGGCAAAGAAAATCCTGACCCAGCGGCCGAAAACCCCCATCTCGATTACCCATGGCGGCCAGCGGGTCAAACTGATGCTGGAACGGGAAAAGTTCGAGGAACTGACCGAAGACCTGCTGGACCGGACCATCGACTTCACCCGTGAAATGTTAAAAGCGGCGAAAGCCAAGGGGTACGAGTCTTTTGACGAAATCATCCTGGTCGGTGGCGCCACCCGTATGCCCCAGGTGGGGGAGCGGATCACAAAAGCGTTCGGGGTGACCCCCAAGGTTTTTGACCCGGACGAAGCCGTGGGAAAGGGCGCGGCCATTTACGGCTGGAAACTGGCCCTGAATGATAATCTCATCCGTCGTATCGCCGAAAAAACGAAAAAGAAAATTGACCAGCCGGAAAAACTTTCCGACCTGATCGATCGGAAGGTAATCTCGGCCGAAGCCTTCCGGGAGGCGGCCAAGGAACTCGCCCACGACACCGGGTATACCCTCCCTTCGGTGGAAAATGCCATGCTCCGGGTCATCAACGTGACCAGCAAAAGTTTTGGCGTGGTGGCCCATAACCCGAACAACCTGGAAATCGTGTTCAACCTGGTCCTGCGCAATACCGGTGTTCCGGTCAGTATCCGGAAGACCTTCTATACGGCCGTTGACGATCAGAAGAGCGTCCTTATCCGGATCATGGAAAGCGAAACGAGCCAGATCGAGATCCCCCTGGGACACGCCATGGAGATCAAAACCGCCATCCTCCATCTTCCGCCCGGTCTTCCCGCCGATTTTCCGATCGAGATCACCTTCATTTTAAATGAAGAAGGGCAGCTGATTATTACGGCGGAGGAAACGATGGAATCCCAGAAGATCGAGGTCGTGGTCGATACCGCATCCGTGATCCAGGGGGAAGAATTCGAGCAAGCCAAGATCCGGTCCCAGAGACTCGTGGTGCATTGATCCCGTTACCGCCTCACCTCCCTGCGACAAACCCTTGTCCCATGCGTCCTTATCCGTATATAAAAACCCAAATTCGGAAAATCTAATCCCAACACGCATTCGATTTCGATAATTTATGGAACGCGAAAACTTCTACATCCTCCTGGAACTGGCGATCGACCCGCCGGAAACAGACCCGAAAACAATCGAAGCCGCTTTATCCCGGAAACAGGCCGAGTGGAGCCGCCTGCGGAATCACCCGTCCAAGGGGCTCCAAGCCCAGAAAAATATCATTTTGATCCCGGAAATTCGGCGGGTCATGTCCGATGCCAAACTGCGGGCACAGGAACTCAAAGCGGCACTCGCATCCCGGCAAAAGGACAAGGAAAGCAAGCATACGGAGATCGACCGCCATATCGAACTCCTGATGGGAAAAGGGTTCATTTCCCGGGAAGAAGTGATCAAACTGGCCCAGGTCCATGACCTGAATGAAAACGAAATCCAGACCCGGGTAAATGCCAGAAAAAATCAAAAATTTATCAAAATCGACCAGCAGATCAGCTTAAGGATTGCAAAAGGGTACGTAACCGAGGGGGAAATCGAGCGGCTCGCCCGACGCCACGGCATAACGCCCGATGAAATCAAATCCCGCATCCACTGCCCGATCCGGAAAAATGACAAGGAATCTGGCGAGCCGCCCCGTCAAATCGACCGGTCGATAGAAAAAGCCATCCGGGAAAACCTGAAAATCATCGGCAGGACATCGCTTTACGATTTTCTTGGGTTACCGGAAAGCGCCAGCCTTGAAAACCTCCAGGAGGCCTCGACCGCCAAAAAACAGGAACTGGCGACCATCGGGAGGAAGGATGCGGATCTGACCGCCAGCAACACCCTGGCGGGTCATTGCGTGACGATCTTCAAGAGCCCGGAACTCAGGATCGCTTACGATGTAAGCCTGGCCACGGGCAAACTCGCCGAACTCGATTCCGATATCGAGATTTCCGCCATGAGCGGGAAAATCCTTCCGGAGTACTTTGGTATCCTGGTCAAAAAAGCCATCGATTTCGGAATGGAACGAGACGAGGCCGAAGCCTACATCAAAGGGTACTGCAAACGGAAAAACCTGCGCATCGAAACCCCACAGGTAAAACGGCGAAAATACGTCATTGCCGGCGCCGTCGCCGCGGTCCTGATCCTTGTCGCCGCGTCAGTGGGTTTTCTTTATCACCTGCAACGGCAGGCCGACGCACGCACGGCGGAATTTAACTCTCTGGTCGAAAAAACCGGCCCCAAACAGCCTGCCGAAAACGCCATCCAATTGCTCCGGGAGTATACCGGCAAGCACCGGGAAGACAAGAAATACGACGTGTTCGTCCGGGATGCTGAAAAACGGATAGAGACCCTGCGGATTCGTGCCGGGGAAAACGGGTTTGCCGCCGTCATGGAAAACGTCGGGAAAGCGGCGAACAGCGGAGATTATGCCGCGGCAAAAATGATGTTATCCGATTACTTGAAAACCGCTCCTCCTGGCGATTTTGCCCGCAAGGCAAACGCCGAGATCCTGGAGATGAATAAACAGATCGAGACCCGCGACTTCGAATCGGTCTCCCGGGTGATGATCGAGGGGCGGGCCGATGAAAAAATCGAGGCCATCGACCGTTACCGGGAGGCGCATCCCGGCGGGGTCCATATCGGCCAGGTTGACCAGATGCTCAAGGATCTGGCCAACGAATACCATATCTTTGTCAAAACCACCCTTGATGCACTGGAAGCCCTTGAAAAATGGGAGGCCTGCGCTGAACTTGCCCAGGGATACATCGACCGATATGACAACAGCCATTCGGATCAGCTTGGACAGCGGCTTGAACTCTATAAAAGCCGGATGCACGAGGACCAGATCTTCATCTCCCTGAAACAGAAGGCCGATGCATTCGGGGAGGACTATGAAAAGGGGATTCGGTTGTTCAGGGATTATCTGGATGCCTACCCGGATGCGGCGTTCAGGGACGGCATCGAGCAGGAGATCGTGCGCCGGGAGCAGCTTTCAAAATCCAAGGCCGTTTCAACAGCGGAATCCAAACTTTCGGCGCTTCTGGAGAGAACCAATGGCCGTTTCTCACGGAAAACCGATGGCGTTGTCATCGATTCTGTCACCGGGCTGATGTGGACGCTCATCGACTCCAGCGTGGCGGTCCCGGAAAAATGCCTGACCTACGATGCGACGAAAGCATATGTCGATCATCTTGATACGGGCGGATACACCGACTGGCGTATCCCGACGGTTTCCGAACTTTCCGGAATCCTTGCCGCGACCCCTTCTTTTCCGTTCTTAGAGGAACGGTGGTTCTGGACCACCGCCAATTACTCAGGGTACTCGGACGGCTGGTATCAGATCGTCGAAACATTGAGCAGTGCCCCGAACGCAATCATAGTCCGGAGAGATTCGCGCGAGTGCGGCACGGTGAGGGCGGTGCGGGGTAAACAGGGAAGTTAGCTATGATGGCTTCGTAAAAAGTCCAACTTCTGTGTTGCGCTTCATAGCTCGTCACTGCGGCGTAAGACAAGTACGCCTCATTCCTCGGGATTCGCGCGCCTTGAATTTGGAACTTTTTACTTTGCCATCATATCTACATAGCAGGATCGCAAATTGTCACGCGCGTAGCTGTGGCAAGGCAAAATTCAGCGAAAGCGAATTTGCATATCATCAGCAAGCCCAACAACCTCCTGCTATAGCGTGATCCGTAATTCCGGGCAGGAATCTCCGCCTGCGCTTTGGTGGAGAAGGGCGATGAGCGGGCCGAGGAATCCGGTCGTATTGGATGCCCGTATCCGCTCGAGATCGCTCCGGTCCCTCGGATCAGTGATCCTTTCGGCCTCTTCCCGCAGCGCGATCTCAAGCTCATCGGTATCCACGGCGGCCCTGAAAATCCGTGTCAAAGATACCCGCAAGATACTCGACCGGGAAAGTCCGAGTTCGTCCAGTGCCTGACGAAATTTCCGGGAATCGATCTTTTCGAGCAGGTCGACTGCCTTTTTCAGGTCGAGCCCCATTGGTTCGACAATCACCCGCTCCTTAGGCACGGTCATGAGATCCACCGACCCGGGATTCCCTTCCTCGCTATCTTTTATTTCGAGAATGAAAAGCCTGGCATAATACTGGAAAAACCCCTTGTTGTAGCGCGACAGCCGGAATTCGTCGATTTCGGCTGTTCCGTCAAGTCCCTGCCGAATCCGGGCATCGATATCACAAACCGCCGCCGCACGGGCTTTTTCGTCCGTGATATCAAGTTTGACCCGCCCCCGGACCTGTTCGGGGTCAACTCTCAAGGTATAGAAATCGATATCCGTACCCGTGCCGAGCTTCACGCGGATTCCATTGCGAATTCCCTTGATGGTAAAGCCCTTTGCATGCAGGGCATGCATGATGGTCCTGATTTTCGGATCAAACTTCGGCATTTCAGTTGTTTCCCAAACCGGGCGTCCAGAGATAATAAAACCCGCTCAGGTTGCGGGTGACACTTTCCGGCAGGCCGATGTCGATCAGGGCGGCAGGTTTGACGGGGGTTCGCATCTGAACCGAGTTATATATGTTGTCGTTGGGAAAATCAGTCCGACGATAAACCACAACCTTGCTCTCCTCGGGTAACCCGGCAAGCGCTTTCGCCTTTGCGATCGCGTCTGGCAGATACCCGAGACCATCGATCATCCCCGCCTCGACCGCCTCGCCGGCGAGATAGATTCGGGCCGATGCGATCTCCTCAAGAGACGCCTCCACCGGTCGGTGGGTTTTGACCAGATCGAGAAAACGATCCCCCAGTGTATCAATCAGGGATTTGAACATCAGTTTTTCCCGTTCGGTGCTTTCCCGGAAAGGCGATCCCATATCCTTGTTGATGCCGGAAACATCGGCATCAACATCGACGCCGATCTTGCTCATCAATCCATGAATCTGGGGCCGCATGAAAATGACCCCCACGGAACCGGTTACTGTCGTGGGGTGGGCCATAATGAAGTCGGCGGGGAGCGAAATATAATAACCGCCGGAAGCGGCAATGCTCATCATGGCGACAACCACCTTGGCGCCGGTATCTTCCTTGTAGTCCAGCAGTTCACGATAAATAATATCGCTGGCAGTCACCGCCCCCCCGGGTGAATCGACCTTGAGCAGGACCGCCTTGATCTGCGGATCCTCCCGCGCCAGTTCGAGCTGGGCGACAATCTCCTGCACCATGCTGGGACGGGTCCGGAGCATTTCTTCCTCGGCGGCATCCGAAATGATGCCGTCCACCGGAATCAGGAGCACCTTCCCTTTTTCCTCGCCGGAAAGGGTGTATTCTTTCAGGGGATCGGTGGCATCGGAAAAAAGTTTCAACTGCGGCGCAACGCACCCGGATGCCAGCAATGAGATCAGGCATATGACCCCTATCCGAACAACGTGTTTCAGGTTCATCTTTTAATCCCTTCTTGTCCGCATTGAGAGAATGTTCGGAACACCAAATCGTTTCCTGAAAGACCTATGATAAAAAGGAGTCATGCTGACCTGAATTTAGCACAGGCCGTCGCCGGCCGCAGCTTTTTTTATCAAATTATAATGAAATTATCCCGATTTCAAGTAGGTTGACGATAATTTGGGAATAGCACATGCGAAGACCCCCGGGATAGAAAAAGAAAAGCGGGTACCATTGCAATGGGTACCCGCTTCCTTTTTTTAAAAAATGGTGGAGCTGAGGGGACTTGAACCCCTGGCCTCTTGACTGCCAGTCAAGCGCTCTCCCAGCTGAGCTACAGCCCCAGACGAGTCGACACATTAAAAAATCCGGATGGGGTTGTCAATATAATTTTCCGTGCCGGTAAAAACAGGGATCGCCTATCGGCGATTTCCGCGCTTGGACAAGGACGGAAAACCGATAAATGATTGACAAATCCGCTTATGCGACATATTAATAACAGGCTAAATCCCCCGGGTTACCAATTAACCGGCCGGAAACCAGTCGATTTTAAAAATTAGTCCATTCAAGGGGTTGCACATGTTAGAATTTTTGCGAAAAAGTGCTGGATCGTGGGTCATCAAGATCCTCCTGATGCTGATCGTTGTGGCGTTTGTACTGATGGGGGCGGGCTCCTTCTATGCCCAGCGGTCCGTCTCCGTGGCAAGCGTCAATGGGGAATCGATTAGCGTGCAGGAATATCAGCGTGCCTATTACAATATTACGGCCAACCTGCGCAACCAGTTCGGCGGCAATCTCAATGACGATATCCTGAAGATGTTTAATGTCCAGAAACAGGCGATCGATTCCCTGATTGACAAAACACTTCTCCTCCAGGTGGCCAGGGAAAACGATATGCGGGTAACTGATAAATCCCTGGTGGACTCGATTACCGAAACGCCCATGTTTCAGCGAAACGGAGCGTTTGATCCCCAGGTTTACAAAATGGTCTTGGGTCAGAACCGATTGTCCCCCCCGGATTATGAAGAGATGCAGAAGGAGGCCTTGCTTACCGAAAAGGTAAGAAATTTCGTTTCGAACACGATCATGGTTTCCGATGCGGAGGCGCGGGCATGGTACGAGTGGGAGAATTCATCCGTCAGTATCGACTATGTCGCTTTCAGCCCCACCGATTTTGCCGGGATAGCGGTTTCCGACGAGGAGATCCAAGCCTATTACGATGCGCACAAGGCCGATTATAAGGCTGACCCGGGCGTCAAGTCCCGCTATGTGCAATTTTCCCCGGAAAAATATATCGCCAATGTCGATGTCCGCAAAGAGAGCATCGAAAATTATTATAACGAACACCCGTCCGAGTTCAAATCCCCGGAAACCGTTTCCGCCCGGCATATTCTCTTGAGAACGCCTGAAAATGCATCTCCGGAAATCGTGGAAGAGAAACGGAAGCTGGCGCTCGACATCATGGAGAAAGCCAAAGGCGGAGAGGATTTCGCCACCTTGGCCAAGCAATATTCAGAAGACCCGGGAAGCAAGGAAAATGGTGGGGAGCTGGGGATGTTTACCCGGGAAAAAATGGTCCAGCCGTTTTCGGAGAAAGCCTTTTCCATGGACCCCGGCCAGATCAGCGAACCGGTTCGTACCCAATTCGGCTGGCACCTCATCAAGGTCGAGACGCGGAACCCGGAATCCGTAAAACCGCTCGAAGCGGCAGAAGCCGAAATCCGAAACAAGCTGGCCGCGCAGGAAGCAAAAAGCATTGCTTATGATAAAGCGGGTGCGCTTTATGACATCTCTTACGACGGAAATGACCTGGTCCAAAACGCGCAAGACCTGGGACTCGAAATCACGACCACCGATTTTTTCACCCGCGACGCGGGACCCGAAGGGATCAAGGACGTGGCCGGGTTCGTCGCTGTCGCCTTTGAACTTCCGTTAATGGAAATCAGTGACATTAAGGAAATCGGGGGTGTTTATTACCTGATCCAGGTGATCGAGAAGGAAGAAGCGAAGCCCGAGGATGAGCGCCGACTTTCAATTGCCCAAGTCCAACATCTCGAAGCGCTCCTTGCGGCACGGATCGCACGAGATGCCGCAGCG
>Ga0209347_1002036_pt1 | contig 28541 bp, 19 predicted proteins | sample AutmiccommuBRH23_FD_187382 | JGI IMG/M metagenome (GOLD analysis project Ga0209347, IMG submission 187382) | Deep subsurface microbial communities from Mt. Terri, Switzerland - Autotrophic microbial communities BRH/23 (SPAdes) (version 2) | ecosystem: Environmental > Aquatic > Deep subsurface >...
AGAAGACAGAAGACAGAAGACAGAACCGCCGCTGCCCCGCGGTGCAGTTTGATCGATTAAGTAAATAACCCGGATTGGGATAGTTACATGCAAGAAGACAAAAGACAGAAGACGAAGCCAGAAGAGGGCGACCCGGGGGAAACGACGGCGCCGCTGGTTCCCAAGCTCCAGCTTGGGAACCCGTCCCTGGAAGCTCTGCTTCCTATTTAAAGTTGTCTGGTGAAACGCCATATTGATCACCTAATGGAAGATGGCGCGCCACGAACATCACCGCAATTAGTTGACGAAATGAACGTTGAAATCGTATTATCGAACCTTCTCTAAATCGTTTTAATTATATCCCGGCCCCATGTTCAGCATTCCTTGCACCGCATCGAAAAACGCCAAATAGGAGGATGTAATGATTTTCGCATACCAGCAGGAAGATACCCAGTCCGGGCTTTTTTTCAGACAGGCGGAGAAATTCGGCGATGACGTGTTCATGCGGGCAAAGATCAAAAACGGCGGCCCCTGCGACGAATGGACGGATATCACCTGGGGTGAAGCGGCCGAAGAGGCCCGGTGCATGGGGGCGGGGCTGATCGAAATGGGAATTCGGAAAAACGATCCGATCGGTATCTTCTCCCACAACCAGCCCCGCTGGGTAATCGCGGACCAGGCGATACAGGGGGCCGGCGGTATCGGGGTTCCCATCTATCCGACCAGCACGGATAAACAGCTGGCATTCATCCTGAACGACTGCGAGGCAAAAGCGGTCATCGCCGGGGATGCGGCGCTCCTGGAACAGGCGCTCCGGGTCATGCCGGAGGTCCCCTCCCTTCAATTCATCGCGTGCCTGGCACCGGTTAAAAACTCCTCGGATACCCGCATCATCGATGTTGACGCCCTAGTCAAAAAAGGGGCAAATGCGTCATCGGCATTGTCGGAGTTCTCGCTGAGGCGGAAGCAGTTGAAGGGAAGCGACACCGCCGCCATCATTTATACATCCGGTACCACCGGGAATCCGAAAGGGGTCGTGCTGAGCCAGGCCAATTTCAAGGCGCAGACGGACGTGCTCCTGAGCACGCCGCTTCCCCGGAAAATCATGGAACGGAACATCCGCCTGGAAAGCCTCTGCTTTCTCCCTCTGTGCCATGTCATGGGAAGGGCCACCGATTACCATATGCAGATGGCTATGGGAACCACGATCCATTTCGCCGAAAGCATCAAGACGATTCAAAAAGATCTCCTCGAGGTCCGGCCCAATATTCTCTTTTCCGTGCCGCGGCTTTTCGAGAAGATTTATGAGGGCGTGAACCTGCATGCGCAGAAACTGACCGGATTCCAGAAGAAGATATACGATTGGGCGATCCGGACCGGTGAGGAGGCATCGGATCACATGATCGAGGGGACGCCGCTCCCCCCGGCGCTCGGCCTGAAATTCGCCTTCGCCAACCGGCTTGTTTACGACAAGATCCGGAAAATGGTCGGTTTTGACCGCCTGGTGGTAGCCGGCAGCGGCGGGGCCGCGCTTCCGCGTGATATCGCCAAGTTCTTCCGGAGCATGAACATCACCATCACGGAAGGTTACGGTCTGACGGAAACCACGTCGGCCATCACGTCAAACGCGCCGGTGTTCACGGAACCCCTGCCGGACAAATGGATTTACCGGAAAGCGATGGACTGGCTCGTCGACACCATGGTGATCATGCAGGGAAGCGGCCAAAGCCCGTTTAAAACGTTCAAGGGGGCGCTCAAAATGACCGTCGTTTCCAAACTGATTTCGCCGAGGTTCATCATTAAACCCGGATTCGTCGGCCGGCCCTGCAAGGATACGGAAATAAAAATCGCCGAGGACGGCGAAGTGCTGGCGCGAGGTCCCCAGGTGTTCTGCCGGGAAAGCGGCTATTTCAAGCAGAACGCCAAAACCGACGAAGTGTTTACCGCGGACGGCTTTTTTAAAACCGGGGACATCGGGGAGATCGACGCGGACGGGTTCCTCAGGATCACGGACCGGAAAAAGGAACTCATTGTCACCTCGGGGGGGAAGAATATCGCACCGCACCCGATTGAAATGGCGCTCAACCTCAACATGTATATCGACCAGACCTGCGTCATCGGCGACGGCCGCAACTATATCACCGCCCTGATCGTCCCCCATTTCGATCTGCTCGAGGAAATGGCCCGGGAAAAGGGGATTTCCCACAACGGGCACGCCGATTTGGTCCGCAAACCGGAAATCGTCCGGTTTTTCGATGAACAGGTGGCAAAGGTCAATCAGGGGCTGGCCCGATATGAGCAGATCAAAAAGTACTGCCTCCTGGCGCACCCCTTCAGCGAGGAGACCGGTGAACTCACCCCCACCCAGAAGATGAAACGACGGGTCATCTTCGAGAAATTCAAGCCTCAGATTGATGCGCTTTATCAGGGGTAAGGTTTTAAATAGAATACAGTCCTTGCTGCCCTGGGCCCCTGGTATGGAGGGGGTCCAGGGTTTTTTTATCGTGGCGGGCTTTGTTTTCGTTTGAGCAGTTCGTAAATGATTTTCCGTGATCCACCTGACCGATTCTCCACCCCGATTATTTGCGCCGCTTTTTCCCTCCGCATGTTTATCTTTTTTATTTAAGCACATCCAAGCATCCGGAAACCATCAGCAGGGAGGGGACACATGATCAGGACGCGCATTACCGAGCTGTTCGGGGTCGAAAAACCGATCATCCAGGGAGGATTGATGTGGATCGCCACCGCGGAGCTCACGTCCGCGGTGGCCAATGCCGGGGGGATGGGGTTCATGACGGCGCTCACCTTCCCGGACCCGGAGGACCTGCGGGCGGAAATCCGCAAATGCCGTACGATGACCGACAAGCCTTTCGGCGTGAACCTGACCTTCCTTCCCGCGCTGACCCCGCCGGATTATCCGGGATACATCAGGGTCTGCATTGAGGAGGGGATTAAATTCATCGAAACGGCCGGCCGGAACCCGGAGCAGTACATGGATCAGATCAAGTCCGCCGGGATCAAGGTGCTGCACAAATGCACATCGGTTCGCCATTCGGTGAAGGCTGAAAAAATCGGGTGTGACGCGGTGGGGATCGACGGATTCGAGGCCGCGGGGCACCCGGGAGAAGACGATGTAACCTCCCTGATTCTGATTCCCCTGACCCGTGATGCCATCGATCTCCCCCTGGTCGCCTCGGGCGGATTCGCAGACGGCCGGGGCCTGGTCGCCGCGCTGGGGCTTGGCGCCGAGGGGATGAACATGGGAACCCGGTTCGTGGCCACCCGGGAAGCGCCGGTCCATGAAAATGTGAAGCGGTCGCTGGTTGCCCGCGGCGAACGCGATACCCGCCTGATCATGCGGACACTGCGCAACACCGAGCGGGTGATGCACAACATGGCGGCCGAAAAGGTGATCGAGATCGAGAACCGGGAAGGGGAGACGAAGATCGAGGAGATCGTCCCCTACGTGGCCGGCCGGGTGGGCAAGGAGATGCTGAAGGACGGCAACATGGAATCCGGCACCTTGTCGGCCGGGCAATGCATGGGGCTGATCCGAGATATCCCCACCTGCCGGGAACTGATCGATCGGGTGATGGCCGAGGCCGAGGCGGTAATCCGGGAGAAGTTCGCGCAGGTGCTGAGTGGGTGAATTTTTATAAAATAGGAAATACCATGGATGAACGCGAAAAACGGAACACAAAGATTATTTTTTTGGTTTTTTCACCGTTCATGTTCCTGGGGCTGTTCCGCCTGTTTTTCCTGTTCTTCTTCTTTGTATACGGAATGACATTCCTCTGGGTGGCGGGGGCGGAATACAGCAGGACCATACTCGTATTGGCTACAGCCACCTCCGCGTTTTTTGCGGGCGCCACGGTGGTGATCCTGTACCGGCAGTTCAAACGCCACATACTCGGGGAACCGGACGGAAAGGGGGAACTCCTGTGAACGGCGGCAGACTGATTGCACAACTGTTGAAATGGCAGGGGGTCGAATTCGTGTTCACCCTTTGCGGCGGGCACATCTCGCCCATCCTGGTCGGCGCGAAAGCGGAGGGGATCCGCGTAATCGATGTCCGCCAGGAACCAACGGCCGTATTTGCGGCGGACGCGGTCTCGCGACTCACCGGAATACCCGGGGTTGCCGTGGTGACAGCAGGTCCGGGAGTGACCAATTCGATCACCGCCATCAAGAACGCCCAGATGGCCCAGTCCCCATTGGTCCTGTTCGGCGGCGCCCCGGCCACCGCGCTGCGGGGAAGGGGGGCGCTCCAGGATATCGAGCAGATCAAGCTCCTTGAAACCCTGGTCAAGTGGTCGGCAACCATCCATGACAATTGCGATATCCCCGGGATTGTCATGGAAGCGTTTGATCTCGCCCGGTCCGGCATCCCCGGGCCGGTCTTCATCGAATGTCCCATCGACCTCCTTTACGATGAAGAACTCGTGCGGGAATGGTACCTGAAGAGCATCGGCGAACCGAAAGGGATTGTCGACCGGGTGACCCGATGGTACCTGCGGCGGCATGTGGACAAGCTCTTCGCCTGTTCGCCCGTTAGCATCGAAATGGCGCAGCAGGAAAAGATTGTTCCGTTCGAGATCGATCCGGGGGACCTCGACCAGGTCCGGAAGCAGATCGCGTCGGCATCAACGCCGGTCCTGATCGTCGGGAGCCAGGCCGCCCTGCGGACCGGCAGGGCAGGGGAGCTGGCCGAACGGTTGAAGGATTTCGGAATGCCCCTCTACTGCACCGGGATGGCCCGGGGGCTTCTGGGAAAAGACCATCCCCTGCAGTTCCGCCACGGTCGCACCGCGGCCCTCAAGTCGGCGGACATGGTGATCATTGCGGGAATGCCGTGCGATTTTCGGCTGAATTACGGGCAGAGCATCAATAGCAAGGCGACGTATATTGCCATCAACCGGAGCCGCACGGACATGAAACTCAACCGGAAGCCGGATCTCGGCATCAAGGCCGACCCGTGCACCTTTTTGATAGAACTGGCGTCCGGCTTTCGGCTCGATCCGGAAAATCCTCCGTTGCGTGATTGGATCGCCCGGCTGCGGGGAGAAGAAGAACGGCGGGAAAACGAAATCCGCGGCTTCATGGAAGCGTCCACCGAATACGTCAACCCGCTTCGCCTGTGTGATGCGATTAATGACAGCATCGCGGACCAGAGCGTGATTGTGGGCGACGGAGGCGATTTCGTCGCCACGGCGTCTTATTTGGTCAAACCGAGGGGACCGCTCTCCTGGCTCGATCCCGGCCCGTTCGGCACCCTCGGCGTGGGGGCCGGGTTAGCCCTGGCCGCTGGCCTGGTGCGCCCGGACGCGGAGGTCTGGCTGCTCTGGGGCGACGGCGCCGCGGGGTACGGAATTATCGAATTCGATACGTTCATCCGGCACAAGGTTCCGGTAATCGCGGTAGTGGGAAACGATGCCGGCTGGACCCAGATCGCCAGGGATCAGGAATCGGTGCTCCACGATGATGTCGCCACCGTGCTCCGCTACAACCATTACCACCGGATCGCCGAGGCGCTCGACGCCGAGGGGCTGCTCCTCTCCAGCCCGGGAGATGTTCCGTCGATCCTCGAAAAGGCCAAACAGGTTCGCGCTGAAGGCCGCCCGGTCCTGGTCAATGCCCTGATCGGCAAGACCGATTTTCGGAAAGGGTCGATTTCGATGTGAGGGTAAAGGCAGAAGGGCGAAGCCAGAAGCCAGAAGCCAGAAGATAGAAGACAGCCCCCCGCTGGCCTGGGTGACCGTTTGGTCGATTAAGAAACAGGGCCGCGACGAAGGGGTTTTCGCTTTGATGGGGTGTAGAATTGATCCATTCCGATCTTATGGGTTCCCAAGCTGGAGCTTGGGAACCAGCGACACCGAGTAATCGTGGCAGTTTCAATGCCACTTGAACACCTTCAGCCCCGCCGCGAAAAAAACAACTCCCATTCCCAGCATTGCCGTCGCGGGAATTGCAATATCGGCGATCCCGGCCCCTTCGATAAAGACGCTCCGGAGCCCGTCGGCCAGCAGGGTGAGGGGGAAGACCTGGATAATGGGAATGCTCCAGTCCGGGAAATTCTGGTAGCTGAAGAAAATCCCCGAAAGCACCGTCATGGGCATAACCACCGCATTGATGAGCCCGTTGCCGACCTCCGTATTGGCCGTGTGCGACGCGGTCAGGATGGCCAGCCCGCCAAAGGCGATATTTCCCGCCAGAAACACTAGAAGGAGCGCCGGAATGCTCCCCTGGATCGAAATGTCGAAGATCAGGAGGGCAGCAAGGAACAGGAGCCCGGATTCCACGAAATTCATCCCGATCCGCACGCTCATCTGGGCGATCAGGAAATATGACTTCTTCATGGGGGTGGCCACCATTCGCCGGAGGAGTTTCTTGGCGCGCTTGTCGATCATCCCGTAGCCGAGCCCCCACATGCACGACATCATGATCCCCATGGAGATCAGCCCCGGGATCAGGAAATCGATGTACCGGGTGCCGGCCAGGGTCAGGGGCGCGACGTCCTGTCCGGTCGTCCCGGGAGGCGCTTCCCCGCCGGCGAGCCGGGAGAGTTTGAGATAGGTGAGCTGAGCGTCCGGGTTCATCGGGTCGAAATGGTACACCACAGTGCCGTCCTCTTCCGCATCCATTACCACGGCGACCCGGCCCCGCTTGAGCTGTATCATGGCGGTCGGCCAGTCGGTCCTGGTGAACACGAAAGTCGTGTCCCCCAGCTTCTCGTTATTAAGGGTGAGCCGATAGGCGCGCGGGTCGGTCTCCCCGGACGATGTCCGCGTGGTCCGCTCCTCCAGGAACCGATCGATTGCCGAAATCCCCGGTCCGTTGGTGACCTGTTCGATGACGGCCACATTGCGCACGGTTTCGGTTTTCCGGGTGAAGGCGACACCCAGCCCCAGTGCGATGAGAATCGGGAAGATAATCCCCCAGAACAGGACCGCCGGCTGCCGGGAGACTTCCCTGGAATGGGCGGCGACCAGATGGTAAAGCTGGTTTTTTCGGATCGGTCTACTCACTCAGGCGCCTCCCGGTCAACACGGTGAAGAGATCATCCAGGGTTTTGCGCCGGCATTCCATCGTTTTCAGCTGGGCGCGATGGCTTTCCAGAAACCTCAGGAATTTCGGCAGCTCGGATTCGATGTGGGCGATGGCAATGCTTGCCCGGCCGTTTCGCGGGTCCCAGTGGATGGGAAAAGGGGAATCGGATGCAAACCGATGGATGGACGAACCGCTTTCCTCCAAGGCAAATTCGATGATCTTTTCACCGGTCTTCGCTTCGAGGAGCTGGTCGAGGGTCCCTTCCTGGAGTACCTTCCCATGGTCGAGGATCATGATGTAATCGCAGAGCTGTTCGGCTTCTTCCATGTAGTGGGTGGTCAGGAGCAGGGACGTTTTCCCCCGGGCCTTGAGATCGAGGAGAATTGACCAGATCTCCCGGCGGGCATTGGGATCGAGCCCGGTGGTCGGCTCGTCAAGGAGGAGTATCCGCGGGCGGTTCAGCAGGGCGATCCCCAAGGCCAGCCGCTGGCGCTGGCCGCCGGAAAGATTCACGGTATAGGCATCCTGTTTTTCGGCCAGGCCGACCGTCGCCAATATCTCCGACACCCGGTCCCCATCAAGATCATAGAAGCTGGCAAAGAGCCGCAATGTCTCCTTTACGGTCAGCTTGTCGATAAACCGGGTTTCCTGAAGGGAAAGGCCGATGGCCCGGTGGAGTTCGTCCTCGTTCCCCTTCCACGGCTTGCCCATTACGAAGATGTCCCCCCGGTCCGGGTGCTGAATCCCCTCGATCATCTCCACGAGCGTGGTCTTGCCGGCCCCGTTGGGGCCGAGAAGGGCCACGAACTGGCCCGGGTGGATGGCAAGATCGACCCCCCGGACCGCGTCGACCGTCTTGAAGGATTTATAGACGTCTCTAACTTCGATTACCGGATGCATTTAATGGATTTCCATTCCTTGATGGCAAAAGTGTCCTGTTTAACACACCCTCCGGCCCCCCGCCATTAAAATATAACCCGGATGCCGGGATCACTCAAAGGCGCCGTCTGCCCGGGAATAGCGCTACCGGTCGGCGTCAGCCGGCCGGCTCCCGGTTTGAACCGGTTTCCCACCGGCGTTATGTTTAGGAAAGTTTCGAAATACCATAAACGGACCGCGAGGATTATTATGACCCGAACGATCACCCTGATCCCCGGAGACGGGGTCGGCCCGGAAATCACGGAAGTCGTCAAGAAATGCATCGCCGCGTTCCATCTCGATATCGAGTGGGATATCCAGCAGGCCGGAGCGACCGTGATGCATGAGGAAAATACCCCCCTGCCGGAACGCGTGCTCGAATCGATCCGGAAGAACGGGGTCGCCTTGAAGGGGCCGGTCGAAACGCCGATCGGCAAAGGTTTCCGCAGCGTAAACGTCCAGCTCCGCCAGACCCTGGATCTTTATGCCAGCGTCCGCCCCTGCAAGTACTACGAAGGAATCCGGAGCCGCATCACCAACCCGTACGCCATCGACCTGGTCATCGTGCGCGAAAACACCGAGGACCTGTATGCCGGGATCGAATTCATGGAAAAATGCGGGGAGGACAACCCGTTGATCCGGTTCCTGAAGGAACAGAAGGGGGTTGACCTGGAATGCGATACCGGGCTGAGCATCAAGCCGATTTCCGCCCGGGGATCGGAACGGATCGTCCGCTTCGCCTTCGAATACGCGCGCCGGCATGGCCGGAAAACCGTTTGCGCCGTCGACAAGGCCAACATCATGAAATACAGCGATGGGCTTTTCATGAAAACAGCCGAGGAGGTCAGCCGGCGGTACCCGGACATCCCGTACTCCCATAAGCTGGTCGACAACATGTGCATGCAGCTCGTCCAGTTTCCGGAAAAATATGACGTGCTGGTCCTCCCCAACCTTTACGGCGACATCATCTCCGACCTGACCGCCGGGCTCGTGGGAGGGCTCGGCGTGGCCCCCGGCGCCAACATGGGCGACGGGTTCGCGGTTTTCGAGGCCACCCACGGCAGCGCCCCCGACATCGCGGGAAAAGACATGGTCAACCCGACCGGCATGCTCCTTTCCGCCATGCTGATGCTGCAGCACATCGGAGAAACGGATGCGGCACGGCGGCTCGAATATGCCGTGGCGACCGTCATCCGGGAGAAAAAGCGGGTTACGGCGGATTTGAAGAACGAGGGGGACAGGACTCCGGCCGCGGGAACAGCGGCCATGGGGGAGGCGATTGTGGAGAAGATCCGGGAAGGGTAGATTACGGGGTCGGCGGAAATGCGTGAGTTGAATATCGTGCTTGTGGTTGTTGGCGGGATGATCCTGCTGCTCGGCATTTTCTCAAAGCCGATCCGGAACAGGGGAATCTTTTCCTTCCCGATGATCGCATTCCTGGTCGGCGTGGCGCTCGGTCCGACCGGCGCCGCCCTCCTCGATCCCGCCCGGTGGGGAGACAAGTTCCGGATACTGGAGGAGATGGCCCGCCTGACCCTTGCCATCGGCCTCATGGCGGTTGCCCTGCGGATCCCCCCGAACCTCTTCCGGGTCGAGCGGCGCCCGCTCTCCGTGCTGATCGGTCTCGTCATGCCGGGGATGTGACTGGTCAGCAGTCTGCTGGCCTGGTTCCTGCTCGATCTTCCGCTTGCGGTGGCATTCCTCGTGGGGGGCATCATCACCCCCACCGACCCGGTCGTTGCATCGGCGATCGTGACCGCGCAGGTGGCCAGGGAGAATCTTCCGGAACGGGTACGATTCGTTCTTTCCGGTGAATCCGGCGCCAATGACGGGCTTGCCTACATGTTCGTCCTGCTGCCGATCCTCCTGATCAACTGCCCCGCGGGCGCCGTCGTTGAACACTGGCTTCTCCACACGGTGCTCCGGGAGGTCGGCGGGGCGATTCTTCTCGGAATCGTCCTCGGCTACCTCGCCGGGCGGATGCTCACCTGGGCCGAAAACCGGGACTATATCGAAGGATCGTCTTTCCTGGCGTACACCATCGCCCTTGCGCTCCTGGCGGTCGGAGCTGGGAAATTACTCGGGACCGACGGCATCCTGGTCGTTTTCGTAACGGGGGTCTTCTTCGATAACGTGGTCGGTGCCCGGGAGCGGGCCGAGGAAGAAAATATCCAGGAGGCGGTCAACCAGTTTTTTTCCGTTCCGATCTTTACCCTGATGGGGCTGATGTTGCCGGTCGATAAATGGATGGCGCTCGGCTGGCGTGGTGTGGCCCTCGCCCTTGCCGTGCTCGCGTTCCGGCGTCTTCCCGTGCTCCTGGCGGTGCGGCCGTGGATGGGATCGCTCCGCCCCCTCCGGGATGCGGTATTCATGGGATGGTTCGGGCCGATCGGCGTATCGGCCATCTTCTATGCCATGCTGGCCCTGCGAAAAACCGGGAATGATCAGGTCTGGGCAATCGGCAGCCTGGTGATCTGCGCGTCGATCATCGCCCACGGCATGACCGCTTCACCCCTGACGAGGCGATACGGCCGCGCTGAAAACATGAAATAGTACCTCGTTTGAATCTATCTACGGAGTGCAGCAGTTATTCATCGTAAATGGATGTGTCGCAGGGGCGGATTTCAATCATGCGCGTGCGCGTTATCGTAATCGGGTTTTATCGTCTTTCGATTACACGCATGCGCATCGCCCGGCGATTCACCCCCATCCCGTACAAACTGATAACATGGGTAACAGATTAAACCGATGACATAGGTTACAGCAGGGTAAAATGGAGGCAAGGAGGATCTTGCCGATGCCCTGGAAAGTGAACTGTGTCATGGATCTCAAAATCAAACTGATCACCGACTGGTTAACCGAAAATTTTAACCCAATGCAGCTTGCCAGAATACATGGAGTCAGCCGCAAAACAGTTTACAAGTGGATCAAACGCTACCGGAAAGATCCGGAAAATGGTCTAAAAGATTTAAGCCGGGCACCGCAGACAAATCCGAATGCGGTGCCCGAAGCGACAAAAAAGATGATTATTGCTACCAAGGTAAATTATCCGCATTTAGGGCCCCGAAAAGTAATCGGGGTATTGCGCCGCCAGTTTCCGGGTCAATACTTGCCAGCAATTAGTACCGCCGGCGAGATCCTGAAAGATGCCGGCTTTGTTCGTCCCAGGCGGCGCCGGGCCAAAGTTGCGGCAAATGTTTTGCCTTTTCAATCCTGTGAGGCTCCAAACAGTGTCTGGAGTGCTGATTATAAAGGCGATTTTAACCTTGGAGACAAAACTCGTTGCTACCCATTAACAGTTACTGACAATTACAGCCGTTATCTGCTCGCCTGCCAGGCACTAAGAAATACAAATTACGAGAATGCAAAAGCAGTTTTTGAACGCCTTTTTTATCAATATGGCCTTCCCGAAGCGATTCGCACGGATAACGGATCTCCATTTGCCTCCACTGCTTTTGGCGGATTAAGCCGCCTTTCTGCATGGTGGGTGCGGCTGGGCATCCTGCCTGAGCGTATTGAGAAAGGCAAACCCAACCAGAATGGCCGTCATGAACGAATGCATCGCTCGCTAAAAGATGGAGCTATCAATCCGGCTCGATACAGCATCAACACTCAGCAGGTCGCTTTTGACCAATACGTGTCTGAATATAACCATATCCGACCCCATGAAGCGTTAAACGACCAAGTTCCGGCAGATGTTTATGGGCCATCTCGCCGACAGGTCCTTGGCAAGATTCCCGTTATTTATTATGGCTCAGATTATGAAGTGCGCACCGTTCGCCACAATGGCGAAATAAAATGGCAGGGGCGATTGATTTACCTGAGCCAGGTTTTTATCAAAGAGCCTATCGGGTTAAAGCAAGTCGATGAAAATCGCTGGGGTATTTATTACAGTTTTTACCTTTTAGGCTATTGGAACCAGCGAAAGCAAAAACTGGAGCCAGCAAAATATGAGTCGAATGTATCTGTGAGCAATGAGCCAGATGTTGCCGTGCTCCCCTACGGCTGTCCGGACGTCCGGACAGCCGTAGGGGAGCTTGATACTTTTTTAACCTTTAAAGTGTAACCTATGTCTCCGGTTCAAAGTGTAACCTATGTTCGGCTTGCACAATCCCGGCCTTCCCCCATCAAGGGGGAAGGGGAAAACCCGGGCTTCACGGCTGATGCGTACGGGAAGAAGGTTCTGCCCTTCTTCCAAGGAACTTGATTCAGCACTCGTCACCAAATAGTTCAAATAGGCTGCTTTTCGTCTTTCTTCTGGATTCTGGCTTCTGGATTCTGGATTCGCTTTTCGGGCTCCAAGTTCCTTCCTGTAAAAACGCGGCGAAGCCGAGTTGGTCAGCTTTTTACGAAGCCATCATCTTATTTGATTTTTTGTTTTATCTTATCCTTATCGCTCTGAAAGGACTCCATCATCCGGTTGAGCTGATCGTTGTCGAGCGCTTCCCCCGCAACGTCGAATATCTCGTCTTCCTCCTCCTCGATGTGATGTTCAAGGATTTCCTTGAAGACTGCCATCTTCGCACTCCAGTTCTCCTTGTCTTTTCCGAGGCTGTCGAGTTCCTTCAGTATCGTTTCCGCCACGTGATGCTCTTCGATCGCTTCCAGTGCGATCTGGCGCAGTTCCTTGTTCTCCCCGATCCCAGGATAAAAATGTTTTTCCTCGACCTTCATGTGGGGAATGAGTTCCTGTTTGAGTTTCAGGAACAGTTTCTCTTTCGACTTTACGGCTCCTTCCGAGGTCCCTTCCAGCTGGCTGAGGATGTCCTTGACTTCTTCATGATCTTTTTGAAGTGCTTGCAGAAACTGGTGCATGGTTTTTCCTCCATATTTTAAGTTTGAATTGCCCAACGGCAGTTTGACTGATTTTAACAGATCCCGAATTCCGTCCCATGGGCAGACAACCCTATTTTTAAGGGGCGGAAGGGAGTAATCTCCCGCTGAAGCTATAGTACCGCTGGATCCATCGAAATGGGGCGATGGTTCCTATGCGCTTTTCATGCGATAATCCGCCGGGTCGATTCCATAAAGGCCGGCCGAGTTCTCCCCGAAGATCAGCCGCTTGACCCTCCCGTCCGCCGGCCCCAGTGGCCTGTAATCGTATTGTGTCCGCATCTTTTCCGGGATTTCGAAGCGCCGCAGGGCCTCGATCTGCCACTGGGGCGAGCCGAACCAGACCGAATCCGTACCCCAGCAGACATGATCGGCCCCCATCCCCTGGATAAGGGTCCCCAGTATGCCGGCGCACAGTTCCGGGTGGGCCGCGCTGGTGGCGGCAAACACCGCCCCGAGCTCCGCATGGACATTGTCCAGGCCATATTTTGCCGGGATTTCCGCAAGATCGGTCACCCACGGAATCCGACCGGTATTCCGGAATTCTTCCGCATCCTGCTTCCCGGGGATTACCTTTTCGATGGCCGAATGATAGATAATGAAATTAAGATCCGGCCAGTCCCGGGCGGCCGGGCCGACGTCATCCACATTGGCGTAAGCCGCTTTTTCGGGCGGCATCCATTCCTCATACCCGGTGGGGAGCAGCCCCTTATGGATGCAGATATTTTTGATCCCGGCGTTTCTCAGTTTTTCATATGCCGGGTAGACCAGTTTTTCATCGTCGAGCCGCCAGGGGTATTGCGAACCGCCACCCGGGTCTCCAAGCGTGTATCCCTTTATTGCGTCCGGCTTGAGGGCAAGGGCCCGGTCCAGCTCTTCCATCCATCCCGGCTGGCCCGGGGTGATCAAGGCATGGGCGAGCAGCGAGCGCTTCCCGGTCCTGTCGTTTACCCGTTTGCGGGTGGCCAAGGCCTGCTCGTTGCTCATAAACCAGGCTTCTTTCCTGTCATTCGGCGCGTTGCTCAGGACCGCGACCGTGGTCTGGCTCTCCTCGAAGATTTCACGGAAGAAATTTTCAAACCGGATGTCCTCGAAAACCGGTTCGTCTCCTTCCGGTTCCGGTTTCCATCCTTCCGCGGCCCGCCGGAGAGATAAAAGCCCTTCGGGAGACGGATACGCGTCATGGACGTAGTGGACCTGGACATCGAAAATGAACTGGTCCGCAAGCCGGTGCATCTGTTCTCCGGCTGCCCCCGGTTCCGATGCTTCAGCCGGATCGACGTGAAAGAATTGCCCAAAAACGGAGTTCAAGGCGAGGAACGTGGCGGCCAGCCCCATCTGGCTCTTGAGGAACTCGCGCCGGGTCATCCCGACCCGGCCGCCGAATTGGTCGGCGATCCGGTTCAATTCCCGCGTCACGGCGGGCGGGCCCCAGTTGCCCGAAGAAAGGGGTTCGTTCTCCTTGTCCGGACGGACGGGTGCGCATCTCATCCATTTCATGAGGCTCTCCTTTGCCCTTCGAATGCGGTATGCTTGTTATACAAGAAGGATAAAAGAGAACCGGGGAATCGGCAAATCAGTGGGATGTTGCGTGGAAGTATTTTTATGGGAACGCCGCACTTCACGTGCGGCGTTCCCCGGAGGTTTACCCCTTCTCACCCGTCCAGCCGGAACCGGGTCCGTGCGATGATTTCCCCTTTCACGGAATCGGGGAGATCATTAAAATAGGCGCAGTAGCCGGCCACCCGGACCACGATGCCGGGGTGGGCCGCCGGGTCTTTCCGGGCCTGCTCCAGGACATCCGCATCGAATACGTTGAGCTGAAGCTCCATGCCGCCGGACCGGAAGAATCCCCGGGTGAGGGCGGTCATCACCCGGACCCCCTTTTCACCGGATACAGTGGCGGCATCGAGTTTCAGGTTCAGGGCATAACCATTGGGGGAAAGGCTGCTGTCGATGGCGGCGACCGAGTTGAGCAGGGCGGTGGGGCCGAGCCGGTCCCGGCCGTTGCAGCACCCGAGGGAGGCGGCAAACGGTTCCCCTTTTTTCCGCCCCGAGGGGAGGGCTTCGGTCCGGTTGCCGAAACCGACATGGCAGGTGGAGGAATAAAAACCGGGGACGTACGGCCCGCCCCGGGTGCTGGTGAACCGGGCCAGGGCATCATGGAAGATCCGGACCACCCGTGCCGCGTACCCGTCGGGGAGGGGATGATCATTGCCGAACCGGGGTCCATTTTGGAGAGCGGCCCGCAGTTTTTCCGCCCCGATGAAATCGGTGGTCATGGCCGCGACCACCTCGGAAAGGGAACGGGATTTCTTCCGGAAGACCAGGTGATCGATCGCCGCCAGGGAATCGGCCACATCGGCCACCCCGACCCCCTGGATGCCGCTGGAGTTGAATTTCGCCCCGCCGGCGGTGACATCCATTCCTTTTTCCAGGCAGCCGTCGACGAGCATGGAGGAAAAGGGAGTGGGATGATACATCCGGTTGCCGGTCTCGATCACCTGGATGTCCCGGACCAGGCGCGCCGTCATGAATTTCACCTGGGCCTCAAAGGCGTCCATCACCGCATCCATGGAAATAAGCGATTTTACCGGCGGTGTTTTCGCCCCCAGCCGGCGCCGGGAATCGAGGCGTTTTCCTTCGTTGAGCGCCAGGATCAGGCACAGGGGAAGATTCATGAGGGCCGCGTCCGTGGAAAAGAAACTCTTTCCGGGAAACGCCGGTTCCACGCAGCCGACGATACCGTAATCCTGGGCTTCGTGAACCGGGTACCCGTGGGCGGTGATGGCCGAAATGGCGGCCGTATCGCTGAACAGCCCCGGCACTCCGCTCCCCTTGCAGGCGACCTCGACCGCCCGCCGGATATACGCATCGGGCGAGCCGGGGTGAATCCGGGCCATGTAGTTGGGATCGCGCAGCCGGGCGTGTTCCATCACGTCCAGGAAAAGCCAGGTCAACTCGTTGACCGCGTCGTTCCCGTCCCGGTCCATGCCGCCGACCGTGGCGGCCTGGGCCACCAGGTAGCCGCCGTGGTACTGGGCCGTCCGCTCGGATACGAGAAAAACGTGCTCGGTGGTCTTGGCCGAAAATCCGAGGAGCAGGTCGAAGGCCTCCTCCCGGGTGAGCCGCCCGTCGGCGATATCTTTTTGATAATAAGGATAGAGATACTGGTCGATCCGGCCGAAGGAAACCGCGGAATTGAGCCCTTCGAGGCAGACGCCCATGTGGGCGAACCAGAGCGATTGCAAGGCTTCATGAAAGGTTGTGGCGGGCTTTAACGGCACCCGCCGGCAGTTGGCGGCGATCCGGCGAAGTTCTTCGGCCCGCCGGGGATCGGTTTCCGTTGCGGCAGCTGTATCGGCGGCTTTGGCGAACCGGGTTGCCAGCCGCGTCATCGCCCTGCAGGCGATCCGGACCGCCGCGTGCAAGGGATTCTCGGGATCGGCGGCTTCGTCGAGATACCCCTTGATCCCGATCCGGATGATCCGTTCGTAATTGGGGAGAAAATGCCCGATCCCGCCGGCCTCGTTGATCAGGTAAAAGGTGGCGTTGAGCTGCTCGGGGACGTACCGAAGGAGATGGCGGAAACGGTTCCGGAACGCCCGGGAGGCCATGTTCCGGGTCAGCCAGTAGGGGATCACCTTTAAGAAGAGCCGGCGGCGGTCGGACCGGTCGACCGGGTGGGGCGTGGTCTTCCGGGTTTCGATCCGGTGGAGTTCCTCGCACATGAAGACGCCCGCCAGTTCGGGCTGGATGATCGCCGACACGCGCCGGGTTCCGATGTTCCCCACGATCTGTTCGTCCGGCCAGATCCGGACGGCCTTGTTTTCCAGCAGGTAGCGGAACGCCCGGGCCTTGCGCACCACCATCGGCTCTTTTCTGTTGTCGTGCTGCTTGAAGAAATCGGTGATCAGCAGGGCCCGTTCCGCGCAGAGGTGAACCGGCTGCGCCAGCAGTTCGTTCCGTATCCTGAGAAAACGGGGGGAGGGGCGCAAGGTGATGGTTTCAGCTGCCGGGAGCTCCATGGTGCCTCCTTCTGTTTGGTGAGGCCGATAAAGGTGCGAAGTTTTGATCTCAATTTAATCTGAACGGGTTGAACAGGCAAACGGATTTTTAGACCGTGGGAAATGTACCTATCTGATTATCTGGAAAACTCCAGTGGGCGGGTTTGAAACCCGCCCCTACATCGAAGCGGCCGCAGGGGCGAGTTTGACATCCGAAGGAAACGAAACCGCCCCGCTGAGGCATCCGGGGAAAACGAAACCGCCCCGCCGGGACATTCGAGGGAAACGATACTGCCCCGCTGGTTCCCAAGCTCCAGCTTGGGAACCCGTCCCGGAAGCTCTGCTTCCGCCTGGTCAATACCCTTGAAATATCTTCCCGTACCGGGTACATTTAAGCCAATACATTTCGATTCCGATATTATCCTCAACCGATTTCTCCATTCAGATCAAATTATTATGCCCAGGAAAAAACTTGTTACATCCGCCGCATCGCGCATGCTCCGGCTCGGGAGCCTGGCCGGCCGCGTCGGCGCCTCCCTGGCCGGCAACACCATGGCCAATTTGTTCCGGGACCCCGACAGCCGGGAATCAAACCGGACCCTGGTCATGATGAAAAACGCCATGCGGGTCAAGGAAAGCCTGGGCCAGCTCAAGGGCGTTCCGATGAAAATCGGCCAGATGGTCAGCCTCCATGAGCGGTTTTTCCCCAAGGAAGTGGTCGAGGTCTTAAAAACCCTCCAGCAGAAGGCCCCGGCCGTTCCGTTCGAGGATATCCGGAAGATGATCCGGTACGAACTGGGAAGCCGGCTCGACGCCATCGAAATGATCGACGAAAACCCTATGGCGTCGGCGTCCATCGGGCAGGTCCATCGCGCCGTGCTCAAGGACGGTCGGGAGATCGCGCTCAAGGTGCAGTACCCGGGAATCGATGAGGTGATCCGCTCTGATATCAAGAACCTCAAGGGGATCCTCACGGTGGTGTTTTCCATGTTCACCCGGATGGACATGGACCGGGTCTGGCAGGAACTGAACGATCGGCTCCTGGAGGAACTCGATTACGAACGGGAAGCGGCCAACATGAAGGCCATGGCCGAACAGATCAAGGATGACGAGGCGATCATCATCCCGCGGGTTATCGACGAACTCTCCACCCGGCACGTGCTGGCCATGGAACTCGTCCTGGGGATTTCCCCGGACCAGGTCACCGGATCCGCCTATCCCCAGGAACTGCGCAACACCTGGGGGATGACCATCGTCCGCCTGACCCTGCGGGGGCTCCTGTTTCACCGCTTCATGCACGCCGACCCGAACATCGCCAATTTCGCCTTCCGCAAGGACGGGAAGGTGGTCGTCTATGATTTCGGGTGCATGAAGGAGATCCCCGGGGATCTTCGCGACGGGTATCTGCGCCTAACCGACGCGATGCTCGACCACGCTTACCCGGACATCCCGGAGATACTCCGCTCGATGGGGATCCACCACGCGGACGGGACGTCCATCTCCTGGAAACTGGTGACCGATTTCGCCAATCTGATCCAGGAGATGATCCGGCCCGGGAAATGCTATGTCTTCGGCGAGGATGAGCGCTTCTATGCCCGGCTCATGGAGATCTGGCATCGCCACGTGGGCGAATCGATGGTGATCGTCTTTCCCGGCGACATCATCTTCATCGATCGGACCCTCAACGGCCACCTCGGGAATCTCGGCCGTCTGAACGCCTGCGCGGACTGGCGAATGATCGTGATCGATGCGATGCGGGAAGGGTTTGCCGACAGCCCGGGCCTTACCATGCGCCGGCCCATGCTTGAAGAGGGCTGATCCCGTCTCTCTACCGCCCCGTCGAAAAGCCTTATTTTGCGATCCGTTCATCAATACTTATATTCCCCTGGAAAACGGGGGTAAGGTTTTCCCCTGCCCAAACTTCCAGTGAAAACGTCCACCGGTTTGATTGAGGAACTTCACGCCGGCGAGGTTTTTCCCCTTCTCCCCTTGAGGGAGAAGGCCGGGATGAGGGGTACATAAAATTTGACCCATTCCGATAAGTCCCCCTTTGCAAAGGGGGATTAGGGGGATTTGCGTTGCTCTATTCCCTATTTCAAACAATATAAAACAACCTAATTCATGAAAAAACTCATCACATCCTCCACATCCCGCATGCTCCGCCTCGGCGGCCTGGCCGGCCGGGTCGGCGCTTCCATGGCCGGAAACACCCTTTCCAATCTCTTCCGTGACCCGGAACAGCGGGAAAAGGAGCAATCGGCCACCCTCATGAAAAATGCCCTGCGGGTGAAGGAAGCGCTCGGCGAACTCAAGGGGGTTCCGATGAAAATCGGCCAGATGCTGAGCCTCCACGAGGACCTGATGCCCCGGGAGGTGGCCCGGGTCCTCCAGACCCTGCAGCAGAAAGCCCCCGCGGTTCCGTTCGAGGATATCCGGCAAATGATCCGGGAAGAACTGGGGGAAAACTTCAACCGTATTGCCCGCATCGACCCGGAATCGCTCGCCGCCGCATCGATCGGGCAGGTTCACCGTGCCGTGCTTACCGACGGTCGCGACATCGTATTGAAAGTGCAATACCCTGGAATCGACGAGGTGATCCGCTCCGACATGCAGAACCTCAAGGGGATCATGAAGACGGTCTTTTTCATGTTCACCCGGATGGACATCGACGCCGTGTGGCGGGAAATGAAGGACCGGCTCACCGAGGAACTCGACTATACTCTGGAAGCCAGGAACATGGAACGGATGGCCGAACTCCTGGTAGGAGACGACCGGGTCCGCATCCCCCGGGTAATCGGGGAGCTGACCACCCGGCACGTACTCGCCATGGAAAAGGTCATCGACATTTCGCCCGACGCGGCCACCGGCGGCGCCTACCCCCAGTCCCTCCAGGATGCCTGGGGAACCGCCATCGTGGCGTTTATCCTCCAGAGCCTCTTCCGATTCCGGTTTCTTCATGCGGACCCGAACCTGTCGAATTTCGCCTTCCGGGAAGACGGCGGGATCGTCGTCTACGATTTCGGGTGCATGAAAGAAGTCCCCGAAGCGCTCAGCCGGTTTTATCTCCGCCTGGTCCGAGCCGTCCTGGAACACGATTATCCCGCCATCCCAGGCATCCTCAAGGAAATGGGGGTCCATCACGCCGATGGCCGCCCGGTCCCCTGGGAGATGGTCAAGGACTATGCCGACGAGATCCAGGATATCGTCCGGCCGGGGAAGCACTACACCTTCGGCGTCAACGGCGATGTCTACCGCCGCCTCCAGGAACTGGGGCAGAAATACATCAACGAGTTCATGAGCATGGTCTTTCCCCGGGATCTGATCTTTATCGACCGCACCTTCGTTGGCCATTTCGGCAACCTCAACCGCCTGAAAGCTTCAGCCGATTGGCGAACCCTTATCGTCGGGCATATACGGGAGACGTTTCCGGAGGAAGTGGAGGATAACCATAGCTGAAATATTCTATTCAATATGGTTATCCGGAAAACACCAGTGAATGGATTCTCATTGTGACCCTCGGTGCTGGTTCGGTTAGGAAGGATTCGCGCGGACACTATGAATGCGAGAGGCATAGTGCCGAAGGCGCGGTTAATCCCAGCCTGGGGCAACGCCCCAGGTATCAAAAACCGAAAATATAGGAAGAAGGGCTGAAAGCCCGCTCCACCATGAAACCCGCGGACAGCGCCTATGCTTGAATCCGGTCCTTCATGCAAGATCTGAGAGGTAAAACAAATCATGGATCGGGCCTTCAGCCCTGAAGGGATGAGGATGCCTATTGACTGGGGCTTCGCCCCAGGCTGGGATGGATCGCGCCGTTGGCGCTTTTTTTGACTGGAGTTTTTCGGATAACCATTAAAATTCAATTCGTGATTCATTATGGATCTATCGATTGAGCCCTGGGCAGCGGATATGGTTCATCGTTCAAGAGCATCCGGAAGGGTTGTATAAATGTGAAACCTATTTTATCCCAACCTTCCCCCCAACCATCCTGCTTCAAGTCACTTAAATAATTAATTTGACTGATATTTTCGCCTGCTTATCTTACGGTAAAGCGCTTGGCGAAGGAGCTATGTGGTATTGAATGCTGTAGCAAAAATAAAACAGCTGTGGAGAGCTCTCGCCTCCATGCCCATGCGGGTGATGATAATCCTGATGGTAATCGCCATTGTGCTCATATCAAGTATTTCCATCATGCTTTTTGTCCAGAATGAAACGACAAAGGCCCTTTTTGCGGCTGAGGACAAGCATACCCGCAACCTGCTGAGGACCGTCCGCCTCAATATTGTGACCGAATACCAGAGCCTGCTTTTTCATCAGGAACGTTCCCTTGAACTGCGCAAGGAGGAATTGAAGGATATTGCCGGCATCGCCGGCACCATCATCGAAACCTATTATAACGAATATCAGGAAGGCCGAATGGAACTCGATTCGGCCCGGAGAATGGCCCTTGAGGAAATCAGAAGAATTCGCTTCGACAACGGCACCGGTTATATCTGGATCAGCAACATGGAAACCCCGCTGCCCCGGATCATCATGCATCCCATTCAGCCGGAACTGGAGTGGGCGCCCGGCGACAATCCAATCTATTACCAGGCCCTGGATACCAGGGAACATCTATTAAACGTTTTTGCTGAAATCGCCCGGAGCCAAGGGTCTGGCTTCATCGATTACAAGTGGCCCAAGCCGACTCCCGATGGCCTGAGCGGATTTCAGCCCAAGATTTCCTATGTAACGCATTTTCCCGAATGGAAGTGGGTCATCGGCACCGGTATTTACATCGACGACCTTGAAGCGGAAAAATCGCGTCGCCTGGATGCCATTCTCAGGGAGCTCGAGGAAACCCTTACGCGAATCAAGATCGGTGAAAGCGGGTACCTTTTTATTTTCAACGGCAACAAGGAAATGGTCATTCATCCCTTCATCGAAGGATCAGAGATGCGCGATCTGCCGAATCCGATGACAGGGAACCCCATTCTTGTTGACCTGATGAACGCAGCCCGGAAGCCGGATAAACCCTTCGAATATCTTTGGGACAAGGGGCCGGAATCCCTGGGTCGGTATGTCTTCCGGAAAAGGGCCTACCTGACGTACTTCGCCCCCCTGGACTGGTATATCGCCTCATCGGTCTACCTCGACGAGATTGAACAGCCGGCCGACATCCTCGCGCGCCGGATCATCTACCTGACCATCGTTTTCAGCGCCCTGGCCATCATCCTGGCCCTGCTCCTCTCCCGCAATCTCACCCGTCCTCTTCAAAAATTGGCCACGGCTGCCCGCCAGATGGAGGATCACGGCATCGAAGGAACCGAGGTGCCGGTCAGTGGCTCCCGCGAGACCCGGAAACTGGGCACCGTTCTGGGCCGCATGACCACTGCCATTCACGAGGGAAACAGGGCGCTCCAGGAAAGTGAACTGAGATACCGCACGCTCTATGACGCCGCCAATGACGCCATTCTTACCCTGAAAAAAGACACCTTTGTCGAATGCAATAAAAAGACCCTCGAAATGTTCGGCTGCCCCAAAGAGCGGATCATCGGCATGACCCCCTGGGAAGTTTCGCCGGAAAGGCAGCCCGACGGGCAGAATTCCCGCAAGAAGGCGCTGGCCCTGAATGCGCTTGCCGCAAGCGGAGAGCCGCAGTTTTTTGAATGGCGTCACATCCGGGCAGACGCTGAACCGTTTGACGCCGAAATTACCCTCAACCGCATCGAACTGCATGGAGAGCCTTACCTGCAGGCCATTTTGCGCGATATCACCGAACGCAAAAAGGCCGAACTGGAAAAGGAAAATTATGAGGCCAAACTGCGCCAGGCCCAGAAGATGGAAGCCATCGGGACGCTCGCCGGCGGTATCGCTCACGATTTCAACAATATCCTTACCGCAATCATCGGCTACGCCGAACTGGCCCTCTACAAGCTTTCCAGATCCCAGGACTCGGAAGACGCCATAAAAGAGGTCCTGACCGCCGCCGATCGCGCCAAGAACCTGGTGCGCCAGATCCTGACCTTCAGCCGCCGGGTCGAAACCGAGGTTGTTCCTTTGGAGCCGCACCTTATTGTTAAAGAAGTCCTCAAGCTGCTGCGGTCATCCATCCCAAGCACCATCGAGATCATCGAGGATATCGACGAGAACGCCGGGGTCATTATGGCCGATTCGTCCCAGATGCACCAGATCATCATGAACCTTTGCACCAATGCATACGCCGCCATGCAGGAAACAGGCGGCAGTCTCAAGGTCGGCCTCGCACCGGCATTTATCGACGCCAAAAAATCCCGGGACTTAACCGGCCTGCAGGAAGGAAAATATGTCAACATCATCGTGAGCGACACCGGCACCGGCATTGAACCGGAGATCATGAGCCACATCTTCGAGCCGTTTTTCACCACCAAGGAAAAAGGAAAAGGCACCGGCCTCGGGCTTTCCACCGTACACGGCATTGTTAAATCGATGCAGGGCGACATCATTGTCGATTCGACGCCTGGAAGGGGGACCACTTTCAGCGTTTTATCTCCCCCGGATCGATCGGGAAGCCGCGCGTACCCCCGCCGGGGAGCGGGAAATCGTTATGGGATCCGGCGAACGGATTCTGCTGGTGGATGATGATTTGGCCGTCCTGGGGATCGGCAGACAAATGCTGATCCACTTCGGCTATAGAGTTGAAACCGGCGCCAGTCCTGAAGAGGCCCTTGAGAAATTCAGCGCCGATCCCGGCGGATTCGAACTGGTGATCACCGATCAGGCCATGCCGCAAATGACCGGAGCCCAGCTCGCAACCGAAATGATCCGTATCCGCCCGGATATTCCGATCATCATGACGTCGGGCATGCCGCACGATATTGCGGATTGGTTAAAAAAGAACGGTATCATCCGCCGGTTCATCGAAAAACCCTTCCATAAAGAGACTGTCGGACGGATTGTAAGCGAAACGTTGGGAAACCGTCAGGCGTCCTGATCTCGACGATTCAGGGCCGCTGCAACCGGCCAATTCATCGGTAATGCGATCTATTTCCCCGATTCAAGTTAATAACTGAGCCTCATCCTGCCCATAAAGAACAGCCTTCAACCCATTGTCGTTAACTTAAGTTTTTACCGTGCTTGAATTAGCCAAGCCGTCATTCCGGCGGACGCCGGAAACCAGGGCTTTTCTGGACCCCGGCCTTCGCCGGGGTGACGGCGGAGGCAGCTTGAAATTCCTAAGCTTGTGATTGGATGAGTATCTGGAATCCTTCTATGGCCTATCCAGTAAATGTTAAATCTTCCAATTCGACGTCCTTTCATATAATAGATGAGCGTTTAAGTACTTCTAATATGATTCGAAACGACTTTACCCGAACTCAGGGTTAAAAGAGGCTTATGTTTATAGATCATACCTTACTTTCAAATCTCCATAGATTGGCCAGTGGACAGGACGAGAATTTCATCACGGAATCATTCGCCTACCTCTTACGGCACTTAATATCCGCCGAACCCTCTGCCGCTATCGTGCTGCTTTCACGCATTACCAATGGAATTCTGGATCTCGCTTCCGATGAATTGATTATGGTCGATATCAAGACGCAGGTCGTCACTGATTTTGGTAAACCGGATATAGAAATACGAACAAACCGCCATCTCATCTTTATCGAGGTCAAGGTCGATTCCGGTTTCGGAGATTGTCAGTTGGAGCGTTACCGCAATCATTTGAATGACAGCGGTTGCACAATTACCAGCCTGATTGCCCTGACAAGATACCCTTTCATCAACGACCAGAATTGCAATTTTTCCCTTCGGTGGCATAACATCGCCGATTTTTTAAGCGAAATCAGGGTCACCAATGAAGTAACCTCCTTTATCATTCAGCAATTTATTGAACTGTTAAATTCAAGAGGATTGGCCATGGAAAAAGTCGGATGGGAATTGATTTCAGGAGTAAGATCATTGCAAGTTCTAACAGATCTGATCGCCGAGGCATTGGCCGCCATGAAAGTTGCCACCCACAGGGGCTCGGCCGCTTGGGAATGGCGTGGATTTTATATTGAGGGGGGGAAGTTTTTTATTGGCGTGTACTTTGTAGACCCAAACCTGGTCGTCCTCAATACGGAAGTGCCGCTTTCCAGAAAAGCTCCAAAAGAAGCGCTGGTCGGGAGTTTCCAAGACGGGGGATGGAGTAATCAACTAGATTTGACATCAGAGGATGTCCATTTTTTTGCCCGCACCAAAGCAAGTCAGATTCAGTGTCTCGAAAATTTCATCGAACGGAGTTTGTCGTTCGGCAGAACCCTGGTTTAATCCATTCTTATAAGGCTTTCCCATTGGATCATTCTGTTCATAATAAAATCGTCTCCTTCATCTGGTCGATTGCCGACGACTGTCTGCGCGACGTCTATGTCCGGGGCAAGTACCGCGATGTCATTCTCCCCATGATTGTTCTGCGGCGGCTCGACTGTCTGCTGGAACCGTCCAAGGAAGCCGTCATGAACGAGGTCCGGTTCCAGCGCCATGATGCCGGCCTGACCGATCTTGATCCGGAGGGGCTCCGGGATGCTTCCGGCTATGTTTTTTACAACGTCTCCCCATGGACCCTGAAAAAGCTGGTCGATACCGCGGCCAACAACCGCCAGATACTCGAAGCCAATTTCAAGGCGTATCTCGACGGCTTCAGCGATAACGTCAAGGAGATTGTCGACAAGTTCAATCTGCGTTCCCAGGTAAGCCACATGGCGGATAAGGATGTGCTGCTGGAGGTCCTGGAAAAGTTCACATCGCCCTCCATCAATCTCACCCCCAATGAAGCGCGGGACCCGGACGGCCGCAAGCTGCCGCCGCTGACCAACCTCGGCATGGGGTATGTTTTCGAGGAGCTGATCCGCAAGTTCAATGAAGAGAATAACGAAGAGGCCGGTGAGCACTTCACCCCCCGCGAGGTGATCGACCTGATGACGCACATCCTCTTCGAGCCGGTTAAAGCCAATTTGCCGCCGGTCATCACGATTTACGATCCTGCATGCGGGTCGGGCGGGATGCTGACCGAGGCCCAGGATTTCATCGTCCACCCCGATGGCCAGATCAGGGCCAAAGCCGATGTCTACCTCTACGGCAAGGAGATCAACGACGAGACTTACGCCATCTGCAAGTCGGACATGATGATCAAGGGGAACAACCCGGAGAACATCCGCTGCGGTTCCACCCTGGCGACAGATGAGTTTGCCGGGTTGCGTTTCGATTTCATGCTCTCCAATCCGCCATATGGCAAATCCTGGGCCGGTGACCAGCGGCACATTCTCGATGGCAAGCAGGTGCTCGACCGCCGTTTTGAAGTGCCGCTGAACGATTTTCGCGGCAAGGAAGAGACGGTTGCCGCCACCCCCCGCTCCTCGGACGGCCAGCTTCTTTTTCTGATGGAAATGGTCAGCAAGATGAAGGATCTGGACAAGGGTCCCGCCGGGTCGCGCATTGCCTCGGTGCACAACGGCTCTTCACTCTTTACGGGTGACGCGGGCGGCGGGGAGAGCAACATTCGCCGTCACATCATCGAAAACGATTATCTTGAGGCGATTATCCAGCTGCCGAACAACCTTTTCTACAATACCGGCATCACCACCTATGTCTGGGTCCTTTCCAACAAGAAAACGGACGGGCGGCGCGGCAAGGTGCAGTTGATCGACGCGAGCCGGATGTTCCGCAAGCTGCGCAAGAACCTGGGGGCCAAGAACTGTGAGTTTGCCCCCGAGCATATCCGGGAGATCACCCAACTCTATCTCGACATGCCGGATGACGGCGTCTCCAAGGTCTTTGACAACAGCGATTTCGGCTATTTCAAGGTCACTGTCGAACGGCCCAGCCGCAAGGCCGCCAAGTTCACCCCGGAAAGAATTGCCGGCCTTCGATTTGTCCCGGCCTTGCGCGAAGTGATGGAATGGGCCTACGAAAGATGGGGGGATGACATCTATACGGACCTGGCAATCCATCGCAAGGTGATCGAGGCCCATCTGGAGAAAGCGGAAATCAACCTGACGGCAAAAAACAGCAAAACGCTGTTTAATCCGCAAACTTGGACCGATCAGCTATCCTTGCTCGATGTGGCCCGGCAGTTAATGCAGGAGATCGGCCAGGAGCTGTACATGAATTTCAACCAGTTCCAGGAAAAGATCGACGCCTGCCTCAACGCCGGGGAGATAAAGCTTTCCGCCAGCGGGAAGAACCAGATTCTCAATGCGGTGAGCTGGCGCGATGAAAATGCCGAACGGGTGATCAAGAAGATTCATAAACTCAGCGGCCGGAAGTTGGACGACCTGCTTACGGAATTCGACTGCGGGCGGGAGCAGTTGCAGGATTTCGGTTACTGGCCGTCGGAAACCAGGGGCGAATATGTCGAATACGAGACAGATGCCGACCTGCGCGACACCGAGAACGTGCCGCTGAAGGAAAACATTCACGACTATTTCAGGCGTGAAGTGCGTCCCCATGTGGACGAAGCCTGGATCAACCTGGATCAGACCAAGATCGGTTACGAGATCAGTTTCAATAAATATTTCTATCAGCATAAACCGCTGCGATCCCTTGAAGAGGTGACCCGGGATATCCTGGCGCTGGAGGCCGAGACCGAGGGATTGCTGAGGAAGCTGGTCGGTTTTGGGGAGATCAACTGATGGATCAGGCGATGAGCTTCCCCCGATATGAATCCTATAAACCAGCCAAGAGCCCATGGCTACAGGAAGTCCCAAGTCATTGGAAGCTATTGCCGGGGTTTGTGCCTTTAAAGGAGAACAAAGAAAAAAATATCGGTATGATCGAAGAGACCGTATTATCTCTCAGCTATGGCAAGATTATTATCAAATCACCCGAGAAACTCACCGGATTAGTCCCTGAGTCGTTCGAGACTTATCAGATTATCAACCCGAACGATATTGTGATTCGGCCTACAGACCTGCAAAACGATTATACCAGCCTTCGAACTGGTATCGCCAGAAACAGAGGGATTATAACCTCGGCATATATTTGCCTGCGTCCTGATCCGTCGCATAACCCAGCCTTCATGCATTACCTGCTCCACGCCTATGACCTTCTTAAGGTCTACTACGGCATGGGTTCCGGCTTACGTCAGAACTTGGATTACAAAGATTTCAAGCGGCTTGAACTCTGCATCCCAACTCGTGATGAACAAGACCGCATCGCCAACTTTCTCGACCAGAAGACCGCCGAGATCGACGAAGCCATTGCCAAAAAGCAGCGATTGATTGAACTGCTCAAAGAGCAGAAAGCCATTTTGATCAATCAGGCCGTGACCAAGGGGCTGAATCCCGATGTGCCCATGCGCGATAGTGGGGTGGAGTGGATTGGGGAGGTTCCGTCGCATTGGAAGGTCAAAAAAATTAAGTATTGCACAAAAATCTTTAGAGGAAAATTCACCCACCGTCCTCGAAACGATCCTAGTTTATATGATGGCGCTTATCCTTTCATTCAAACTGGCGATGTTGCTCGTTCAGGAAAATATCTTCTTGATTATACACAGACTTTAAATGAAAAAGGATTGCGAGTTTCAACGTTATTCCCTCAAGGGACAGTTATCATAACAATTGCAGCCAATATCGGTGATATCTCGATATTGGGCATAGATGCTTGTTTTCCAGACAGTATTGTAGGTTTTAAACCATGTAGTGAAGTCGAACGCGATTATCTCTATTATACCTTAAGTGCGATGAAGGATCAGTTTATTAGTTCTACCATCAAAAACACGCAGATGAATCTCAATGTAGATCGTATTGGTTCTAATTTTAT
>Ga0209347_1002037_pt1 | contig 28540 bp, 20 predicted proteins | sample AutmiccommuBRH23_FD_187382 | JGI IMG/M metagenome (GOLD analysis project Ga0209347, IMG submission 187382) | Deep subsurface microbial communities from Mt. Terri, Switzerland - Autotrophic microbial communities BRH/23 (SPAdes) (version 2) | ecosystem: Environmental > Aquatic > Deep subsurface >...
TTGAGAAGATTGCCGTTGAAAGAGGACATGAGGTTGTATGCACCATCGACATGAATGAAGAGGAGAAATTCACCTCTCCCGCGTTCAAAAGTGCGGAGGTGGCGATCGAGTTCACCTCACCCAAGAGCGCAATGAATAATTACAGACAGGCTTTTGCTGCCGGCGTGCCGGTCGTCTCAGGCACCACAGGATGGCTGGAGCAGCTGGATGAGATAAAGGATGCCTGTGACAACCAGGGGCAAACTTTTTTCTACGCCTCCAACTTCAGCTTGGGGGTGTATATTTTCTCTGCGCTCAACAACCATCTGGCAAAAATCATGAATCAGTTTCCCGGTTATGATGTGCGCATGGAAGAGACGCATCATATCCACAAGCTCGATGCACCCAGCGGCACAGCCATCACACTGGCTGAAGACATCATGGAGAAGATTGAGAGGAAAGGTAAATGGGCGCTCAACAGGAGTGATTCACCGGATGAGCTGCAGATAAATGCCTTTCGTGAAGGAGAGGTGCCGGGCACTCACTCGGTCATCTATGAGTCGGAGGCCGACACAATCCGCATCACGCACGAAGCCAGGAACCGTAAGGGGCTTGCTCACGGGGCTGTGCTGGCAGCCGAGTTCACTAAGGGAAAAAAAGGGTTCCTAAGCATGCAGGATATGCTGGGTACATTGTAACACACTTTTCAAACAATAGATGATTATGAGATTCAAACAACGCTTTTCAGGTGCTACACGCCATCAATGGATTATGTTTGCCGTATGGGTTGCGTTTACCCTGTTGTTCTCTTTCTGGGCAGGCTCACCGGGGCTCTTACTCTTTATTATTCTTTTCTTTGATATCTACATCACCAAATATGTACCCTGGTCGTTCTGGAAAAAATCGAAAAACAATACATTCCGTAAAACAATGGAATGGGTGGATGCCATCCTGTTTGCCCTGATCGCGGTCTACTTTATCAACACTTTCTTCTTTCAGAATTACCAGATCCCTACCTCTTCCCTTGAGAAATCGCTGCTGGTAGGTGACTTCCTGGCTGTCAGCAAGCTCAGCTACGGCCCCCGTGCCCCCATCACGCCCCTCTCCTTCCCGCTGGCACAGCATACCATGCCTGTTGTGGGTGGTAAATCCTATTTCGAAAAGCCGCAGTGGAAGTACAAACGGCTGAAAGGAATCGGTGAGGTGCAAAGAAATGACATCGTAGTCTTTAACTTCCCTACCGGCGATACTGTCGCGATGAACATGCAGGGTGTGGATTTTTACACGCTGGCGAAACATAATGCCAACGGGAGTGAAGGAGTGAGATCAGACAAGCGTACCTACGGGGAGATCGTCTATCGTCCGGTGGACAGGCGCGAGAACTATGTGAAACGCTGTATAGGCCTTCCGGGGGAAACCATAGAGCTCAGGAACGACTCTCTCTATATCGATGGTACTTATCTGCCTAACCCGCGTCTTTCGCAGCATAATTATATGATCCACACCGACGGCACTGTGATCTCTGCTGATCTCTTCAGGGAGCTGGGCATTAACAAGGCCGATTATTTCACCCAGGATAGTTACGGACAGGTGATAACACGTTCACAGGACCTGACAGAGGTAGACAGTCTCAGCCTGGTGCTGTTCGGCCTGCAGCAACGTAACGGTAATAATGGCAGGATATACTTCAGTATTCCCCTGACCGACGAGATGGTGAAGCAGCTGCAAGCCAGACCTTTCGTCTGGGATATCATCAAAGAAAAAGAACAACAGGGACAGAGCTACTACTATCCGCTCAATTATGATACCGGATGGTCACGCGACACCTACGGACCGCTATGGATACCCCAGAAGGGCGAAACCATCAACTTCGACAGCGATATCGCGTACAAGGTGGCGGCATATGAACGTTGCATCAAGAATTACGAAGGGAACGAGTTCGCCTATCGCGACGGGAAGGTATATATCAACGGCGAGCAGGCCGACTCCTACACCTTCCGGTTCGATTATTATTTCATGATGGGAGACAACCGGCACAACTCTGCCGATTCGCGTGTATGGGGTTTTGTTCCCGAGGATCATATCGTGGGTAAGCCCATACTTATCTGGTTGTCGCTAGAGAAAGACAAAGGGTGGTTCGACGGAAAAATACGATGGAGAAGATTGTTCCGCAGTGCGAAAGTGCCGGCATGAGCAATCAGGAGAGCGCGCACAGGGTGCTCCTGTCGTCGTTCTATCTCGCTCCCGTGGAGTACTACAGCCGCCTCCACAGAGCCGGCAGCGCTCTCATTGAGATCTACGACAACTACCAGAAGCAGTCGTACCGTAACCGCTGCACCATTGCCGGGGCAAACGGACCCTTATCGTTGAGCATACCTGTAGAGAAACCGACAGCATCGAACAGCATGATGAAGGATATACGTATTGCTGAACATGGCAACTGGAGACACCTGCACTGGAACGCCATTGCTTCGGCATACAACTCATCCCCCTTCTTTCAATATTACGAGGAGGATTTCCGACCGTTCTACGAGAAGAGGTACACTTTCCTGCACGATCTCAACGAAGAGCTGCGCCAGCTCCTCTGCCGCCTCATAGGTGTCGAGACGACTCTCTCCTGTAGTACGGCATACATGCAAACGCTGCCTGAAAATCTTATCGATCTGCGCGAGACCATCCATCCAAAGAAAAGATCCGATTACGAAACAGGTCACTACTACCAGGTTTTTGCCGGCAGGCATGGTTTCATCCCCAATCTGAGCATTATCGATCTGCTCTTTAATATGGGGAATGAATCCCGGCTATGTTTATGACATCCACTTGAACGATTTTTCCTATCTTTGCAGATTATTATCATTGTTTTCACAGGGCAACAGACAGCTAATCTGTTCGCACAGCATCTATTGTTGCCCGAAGACGTAAATATTTATCGACCAGATGGATCACAAGACAAGAGTCCGTTTTGCACCCAGCCCCACCGGCCCGCTACATATTGGCGGCGTGCGTACGGCATTATATAACTACCTCTATGCCAGGCAGCAGGGGGGTGATTTTATTCTCCGCATTGAAGACACCGACTCCACCCGGTTTGTTCCGGGCGCAGAAGCGTACATTCAGGAGACATTCGACTGGCTGGGACTGCCGTTCGATGAGAGTCCCGCAAAAGGGGGCAAATACGGGCCCTACAAACAATCTGAACGCCGGGAGATATACAAGGTACACGTGAAAAAGCTGCTTGACAGCGGAGCCGCCTATATCGCCTTCGACACCCCTGAGGAGCTGGAAGCCAGAAGGGCCGAAATCCCCAACTTCCAGTATGATGCCTCCACCAGAGAGATGATGCGCAACTCGCTCACGCTGTCGCAGGGGGAGACACAATCACTTATTGAGGGAGGCACACAGTACGTGGTACGCATTAAGATTGAACCCGACAAAGAGATCACCGTCAGTGACATGATCCGCGGTGAGGTGGTGATCCACTCCTCGGTGCTCGACGACAAGGTGATTTACAAATCATCCGATGAGCTGCCCACCTATCATCTGGCCAACGTGGTGGATGACCACCTGATGGAGATCACCCATGTGATCCGGGGAGAGGAGTGGCTCCCCTCAGCTCCGCTGCATGTGTGGCTCTACAAGAGTCTGGGATGGGAAGAGAGCATGCCCCTTTTTGCGCACCTACCGCTGCTGCTCAAGCCCGAAGGGAATGGCAAGCTGAGCAAACGTGACGGTGACCGCCTCGGCTTCCCTGTTTTTCCTTTGGATTGGAGGGATCCGGCAACGGGTGATCTCTCCTCCGGCTACCGTGAGAGCGGTTACCTGCCCGATGCGGTAATCAATTTCCTCGCATTCCTAGGGTGGAACCCGGGAACGGAACAGGAGATATTCTCACTCGATGAGCTGGTGCAGGCTTTCTCTTTTGACAGATGCAGTAAAAGCGGTGCCAAGTTTGATGTGGAGAAGGCCAAGTGGTACAACCATCACTATATCCTCAACACTCCCGACAGTGAATTGGCAACACTCTTTGCTCCCATCCTTCAGGAGAAGGGAGTGAGCGCAACACCGGAGAAGGTGACGAAGGTGGTTGGACTGGTGAAGGAGCGTGTTCACTTTGTGAAAGAGCTGTGGGAGCAATCCTCCTTCTTCTTCGTGGCACCGGCAAGCTACGATGAGAAGACAACCCGTAAACGCTGGAAGGCAGAGTCCCCCGGGCAGATGAGGGCGCTGATGCAGCTGATCAGCGAGATGGATGATTTCTCCGTGGAGAACCAGGAGAAAACCGTGATGGCATGGATCCAGCAGAACCAGCTACACACAGGCAATATCATGAATGCTTTCCGGCTGGCCATCGTGGGTGAAGGGAAAGGTCCCCACATGTTCAACATCACCGATCTGATAGGCAAAGAGGAGACGCTGCGCCGCCTGGAGAAGGCAATAACCACCCTGACGGGAGGAGAAGAAAACATTTAATCATTCAGAAAATGGGAATCGATTTTGTCATCACCTGGGTCGACATGGAAGACCCGAAGTGGAAAGCTGATTTCGCAAACTATTCCGGCAAGATTGACAACTCAAAAAATGAGGTGTCGGAGGCTCGCTTTCGGGATTATGGCTTCTTAAAGTACTGGTTCAGGGGCGTGGAGAAATTTGCTCCCTGGGTGAGGAAGGTGCATTTTGTCACCTGCGGCCAGAAGCCCGCATGGTTGAATGGCGACCATCCCAAGCTCTCCCTGGTGAATCATTCCGACTATATCCCAACGAGGTACCTGCCTGTCTTCAACTCATCACTGATTGAGATCTGGCTGCATAAGATACCCGGGCTGGCCGATCGGTTTGTCTATTTCAATGATGACTTCTTCATCATCAATCCCATCACAGAAGAACGCTTCTTCAGCGGAGGACTCCCTAACGACATTGCTGCCTTCCGTTATAACTCGGGGATGGGATTATGGTCTAAATGTCTGAAGAACAATATCCGGATTATCAATGAACGATTTGACAAAAAGGACGTGATGCAGCGTGATCATGAGAAATGGTTCCATCCCTCCTACGGCAAGAAAGCCAATCTGACACGGCTGCTGAAATCATATGATAAGTTCGTTACGCTCATCACCCCGCACAATGCACAACCCTATCTTAAATCGACCTTCGATGAGGTGTGGGATTATGCCGGAGAGAAGCTCACTGCCGTCTCGGAGAACCGCTTTCGCAGCCCCGATGACTATACACAGGAGCTGTTCCGCACGTGGCAGATCTGCCGCTCCAACTTCGAGCCTTACAACACCTACGCCGACACGAAAATGTTTCCCCTCGTGTTAAGATCAAAGCAGGCAATCAACGCTATCTACAACCAGCGATACAAGCTGATCTGTCTCAACGACAATGCTCATATCAGAAACTATGAGCAGGTGATGAGGGAACTGGAGAAAGCACTTGATACAATCTTACCTGAGAAGTCGGGGTTTGAGCTGTGAATCAGCAGATCTACTGTTTCTCAAAAGATGATTTTTCGGGGAACAGCTGCTTCAGGAAAGGCTCTACCCTCTCCCTATCCTGGTCGGTAGCACGATGACTGTCATTGAGACAGAAGAGCGCGGGTTGGTATTTTCTGATAAAGAGGGAGAAGTCCGGATTATGCATCCTGATACGGCAGGACTCGTTCCTCCCCACGAAACGGAGCTGCCCCCGTTTCCTGTATAAAGCATGGTAATTATAAATGATCCGCTGGATATCATTTTCGTTTCTTGTATGATGGGTCAGCGTACGTGATATCTCCTCACCAAAAACATTCTCAGCAACATTCCGGTAATCCGATTTCAAGTAGGCGTCGATGTTATGATGCGGTGTACAGGAGAAATACCGCCCGAACTTCTGCTCCATCAGTGAGGCTGAATGATGTATCTTTTTCCGGTATATACTGGTGGGGATACGAAGGGCTTTTTTCACACTGTATTTCAGCTTGCCAAAGTGAACGCGCTGTAAACGGATAATGGGGAGTCCCTCCGCGGTGAAAAAGAAATCGGGCGAAACAGGTCTGTTGAAGAAAGTATCATCATTCGCAAACAGAAAATGTTCTGCCAGGTCGGGAATCTTCCATAAGAAATGCTCCATCACCCCCGTGTTGTAACAGGGTAATGACTCGGGTGGTAGTATCTGCCGGTGATCAATGATCTGTACTTTTTCATTCTGCAGATCCAGCCAAACGGGTGTTTGATCATCGGTGACGATAAAGATCTTACGAATCCAGGGAGCATTTCTCTCCACAGACCGCAACGAATATCTGAATTCACCATTATCGGCATAACGTGCTTTTGTCGTAGCTTCAGTATGCTGATCAATGATCTTACCAAGAAACTGATTTTTTTTCATCAGCCATTTGGGATCATTGCCATCAACCCAGAGGTAAACTAAATCTATATCAAATGTTTGCATATATTCCTTCCAAACCTGATCATTATGAGAGGTGCTCTTCCTGATTTAAAATGCAAATGTAGTTTTTTTTATCCAAACAGAGAAACAGGATGAGACCCATCGGGGTGTCAGTTACCCTGTCTAAGAGAGAGATATTTGTTAAAACAATTCACTCATTTATTTGTTGTATCATAATTGCATAACGTCAGCACGCAGAGGGTATGAACGCATCATCATCGAAACATAAAAAAATAAGAATCAGGACAAAAGTATTTGTCCCACTAGTTTTTATTGCCGCGGTACTTCTCATCACCTATATTTTTCCCCGTCAGGGCAGCTTCAAATACTCCTTCAATGAAGGGAGGCCATGGCAATATGGTCTCTTGACTGCTCCTTTCGATTTTCCTGTTTACAAACCTGCCGATCAGCTGAAAACGGAGCAGGACAGTATTCTGGAATATTACGAACCCTATTTTGAGCTGGACGAAATTGTAGAGCGAAATGCGCTGGCCGATTTCGATGCAGATGTCAACCTGAATGACAATCTCGCCGAAATGCCACCCGCGTACAAAATATATATCCGCAAGAAGCTGAATGAGATCTACGACAATGGGATCATGCGTTCAGCGGATTATGATCTGATCAATGCATCTAAAACAAAATCGTTACGGATTAAAAAAGGCAACGTTGCCGAGTCCAGAGAGATAGACTCCTTTTTCACCATACGTTCGGCATACGAGAATGTATTGAATGATGTACCTGACGGCATTGACGCATCTGTTTTACAGGTAGCCGATATCAACGAGTATATCCGTGAGAACGTGACCTACGATGCTGACATGTCAAAGAAAGCAGAGAACGAGTTCATTCAACAGGTGGATATCAGCCGGGGAATGGTGCAACAGGGACAACGTATCATTGATGAGGGTGAGATTGTTGATGCGAGGACATACAATATTCTCTCGTCTCTGAAGCGAGTTACTGAGGAACGTAGTGGAGGCACCACGAGAAACAGCTGGATGATACTGGGACAACTGTTGCTCATACTATTCATGTTCGGTTCGTTTTATATGTACCTGTTATATTTCAGGCCTACCGAATACCGCAACCGCAAACATGTGGTCTTCATGGTGTTGCAGATCGTCATCTTCCTCTTGCTCACGGCCCTTACCATCCGTCTTGATCTGTTCAGTGTCTATATCATCCCCTATGCGATTGTAACGATCATTACACGCACCTTTATCGATTCAAGAACAGCACTGTTTGCCAGTCTTATCACCATCATCCTGAGTTCACTCATGGTCCCTTTCCCTTTTGAATTTATTGTCATTCAGGTCTCTGTGGCCATGGTCTCGATCTTCATGTTGAAGGAGCTATCGGAGCGCTCACAGCTGATAAGGAGCTCCTTTTTTATTCTGCTCACCTATATCTTCGTCTATATTGGAATGGTGATGTACCAGGAAGGGAACATCAAAGATATCAATTGGCTGATGCTTGTTTATTTCCTTATCAACTTCATCTTCATCATGTTCTCTTACTCGCTGGTATACCTGGTGGAGCAATCCTTCGGTTTCATCTCGGGAGTTTCACTGGTGGAGCTCTCCAACATCAACAAGCCACTACTGAAGGAGCTCTCGGAGAAAACACCGGGTACCTTCCAGCATTCGTTACAGGTATCAAACCTGGGTATGGCTGCAGCTGAGAAACTAGGTGCAAACGCATCATTGATCAGAACGGGAGCTTTGTACCATGATATAGGGAAGATGGTGAACCCCGCATTCTTCACCGAGAACCAGACACCCGGAATGAATCCTCATGCCGGACTTCCTTTCGAAGAGAGTGCGCGTATCATCATCAATCACGTGAGAGATGGGGTGAAGATTGCACAGAAACAGAACTTACCACAACAGATCATCGACTTTATTGAAACGCATCACGGCACCAGCATGCCTAAGTATTTCTATATCTCCTGGAAGAACGCCAACCCCGACAAGGAGGTGAATGAGTCTGACTTCCGCTATCCGGGACCCAATCCCTTCACCAAGGAGACCGCTATCATGATGATGGCCGATGCTGTGGAGGCATCATCACGCAGCCTGCCTGAGTATTCGGAGCAATCATTGCGTAACCTTGTTGATAAAATCATTGATTCTCAAGTGAGTGAAGGTTACTTTAAACTGGCTCCAATCACATTCAGGGACATTCAAACAGTGAAAGATGTTTTTGTGGAGAAACTGCAAACGGTATATCACTCCCGCATCGCATATCCTGAGCTGAAGCAGCCGGTGAAACAGCAAGCCAGTCAGGGCAACGAGCAGGATAGAGGTAACCTGTAACACTTATCACTCCCACTCTATCGTTGCGGGTGGCTTGGAGGAGATGTCATACACTACGCGGTTGACACCGGCAACTTTGTTGATGATCTCATTCGAGACCTTCGCCAGGAACTCATAAGGCAGATGAGCCCAGTCGGCTGTCATGGCATCGGTAGAGGTGACAGCACGCAGTGCGATCGTATTCTCATAGGTGCGCTCATCACCCATCACTCCCACTGATTGTACCGGCAACAGTATCGCTCCCGCCTGCCATACCTTTTCATAAAGACCGGCAGCACGCAGACCGGAGATGAATATATCATCCGCATCCTGTGCTATACGCACCTTCTCCGGCGTGATATCCCCCAGTATGCGAATACCCAGGCCGGGGCCGGGGAAAGGATGACGTTGAATAAGATGGGGTTGCATACCCAGCTCGAGACCTATCTTGCGTACCTCATCCTTGAACAATCTTTTGAGCGGTTCGCACAGCCTCAGGTTCATTTTCTCAGGCAAGCCACCCACGTTGTGGTGACTCTTAATAATCACACCCGTGATGGAGAGGGACTCGATGATGTCGGGATAGATGGTTCCCTGCGCCAGCCATTTGATATCTTTCAGCTTGTGCGCTTCCCTGTCGAATATTTCGATAAATCCCTTTCCTATAATCTTCCTTTTTCTCTCAGGATCTGTCACACCCTCCAGCTCATTATAAAAATGATGTTTCGCATCCACACCGATCACATTCAGTCCAAGATGCTCGTAATTCTTCAACACTGTTTCAAACTCATTCTTACGTAAAAGTCCATGATCCACAAAGATGCATGTGAGATTCTTACCGATGGCTCTGTTAAGCAGTACAGCCGTCACAGAGGAGTCCACCCCTCCCGAGAGAGCCAGGATCACCTTGTCGTCGCCCAGCTCTTCTTTCAACTCCGCAACAGTAGTCTCAATGAAGGATGCCGGAGTCCAGTCTTTCTTCATTCCGCAAATGGAGAGAAAATTATCCAGGATCTTCGTTCCCTGCGCTGTATGGAACACTTCGGGATGAAACTGCACCCCCCAGGTTTTCTCATCGTTAATCTTATAGGCTGCCAGAGCGACATCCTCGGTGGAGGCTATCACGCTGAAGCTGTCTGGTATTCGGACAATGGTGTCGCCGTGTGACATCCACACCTGACTGTTCTGCGGTATATTCCCCAACAGAGGATCGTTATTGTCTTTCACACTCAGATGGGCACGTCCATATTCGCGGGAACCGTTTTTCCCTACTTCACCCCCCGAGGTGAGTGCCATCAGCTGCGCTCCGTAACAGATACCCAATACCGGATATTTACCGTGAACAGCGCTCAAATCGGCTTTAAAAGCATTGTCGTCATTCACCGAAAAAGGGCTCCCGGAAAGGATGACCCCCTTTACCGACTCATCGTCGAAAGGAAACTTATTGTAGGGTACAATTTCACAGTAGGTGTTCAGCTCTCTTACGCGTCTGCCAATAAGCTGTGTGGTTTGTGAACCAAAATCGAGAATGATAATTTTTTCGTGCATAGGAAGTGGAAATTTAGAGGGTTCAAAGATAGTGAAAAAAGAGAAGAAAAGTCTTACATTTGCACCATCTGATTAGTACTATTGTCACAGATATGGAAAACAGGAGAAGGTAAAGCTATTCGTTTCAGCACACAGGAGATCATCTGCAGTGAGTTAAACTGCCAGCCCGGCGATATCCTGGAGTGGGTGGATGAAGAAAAAGAAGAAAAAAGAAGAAAACGAAAAGATCATACAATGAAACATTTAGAACGTGCCTTAGACAGACAAAACAGTTTCTGGAAATACCTGGGCATGACGCTCATCCTCTTTTTGGGGGCCTCTACCATCGGTTCCATACCGCTAATCACGGTGATAATCGTAAAAATCGTTGGCGGCGGTGCCATGGACTCACTGCCTGATAATTTCATGGATCTGAGTCATTACGGCATACCCCATAATCTGGGATATCTGTTGTTACTGCTGGGATTTGCAGCCATGTTCTTTGCTTTTAAATGGCTTATTCGTCCTTTCCACAAACGCACACTCAACGAAACCATCAACGGCAGGGATCATCTGCGCCGTGGCAGGATTGGCATGGGCATGCTCGTGTGGGGAGCCATGATGACAATCACGCTGGTGATAGGGCTACTCATCTCCCCTGAAAATTATCAGTTTCAGTTTCACTTTGGGAAGTTCTTGCTACTTCTCCTCATCACACTGTTTCTTTTACCTTTTCAAACCTCGTTTGAAGAGCTCTATTTCAGGGGGTATCTCTCACAGGGTATTGCTGCTGCGACCAGGAGCAGATGGTGGACACTGATCATCATCTCCCTGGCATTCGGGCTGATGCATGTGACTAATCCCGAAGGTGGCCATTGAGACGCCTCTGGTGCTGCCACAATCTCCACCAATGGAATAAATGCATGAGAAATAAGATAAACGGGAGGATATAATTATTCTATTTGTATTTTTCTTATCTTTGAAATCAGAAACAATTAATCAATGAAGATAAAACATATCATTTTCACACTGCTGTTTAGCATCTTGGGATTTCTCCTGCATGGGCAGAGCCTCGATGATGCCAAAAGCTGGTACCTGGAAGGACGATATGCCGAAGCATTGCCCCTGTTTCAGCGTGAATACCTCAATGATCCTGACAATGCAGCACTAAACCAGTGGATAGGTGTGAGCCTGTTACAAACAGGGAAGATCCTCGATGCGGAGAAATACCTCACCTACGCTGCTGAGAAGAAGATACCCGAATCATTTCTCTATCTGGGTGAGCTCTATGCAAAATTGTATCGTTTTGAGGATGCAGAAGAAGCGTTCGGGAAATATCAGCGGGCGAACCGCAGAAATGAAGAGGCGTTGGAGAAGCTTGCCGGGAAAAGAGAAGAGGCAGATAAACTGAGAAGGACAACCAATCGCACCGAAGATATACAGATTATTGACAGTTTGGTACTGCCTAAAACAGGTTTTCTTACAGCATACAATCTGAGCCTCTCATCCGGATCACTGATGACGGCAAATGATTTCTTCAAAGACCTTACGGCGTCGGATAAAACACTGTTCATGAACGAACGACAAGATAAGATATACTATTCACAGGGTGATACGGACTCGGGGGATGATCTCTTTACGATGGATAAGTTGCTCGACAGCTTCGGCAATGAGAAGAAGCTCTCAGAATCTATCAACATGGATGGCGATCAGGCATATCCTTTTATGATGAGCGACGGATTGACCATTTATTTTGCCTCTACAGGACACCAGTCACTGGGGGGGTATGATTTGTATGTTAGCAGGTACCACATCGCTTCGGACGCTTATCTCACGCCTAATCAACTGAATATGCCGTTCAACTCACCCTTCAATGACTATATGATGGCCATAGATGAGGAGAAAGGTATCGGCTGGTTTGCATCGGACCGTTTTCAGCCGGCCGACTCTGTTTGTGTATACACTTTTATTCCCAATGCACAGGTGACACTGATTGAAAGTGATGATTCCGTGTACCTGAGCAGGCGTGCGCGTATAGCCTCTATAGCTGAGACATGGAAAGTGAACAGTGACTACACTTCTCTTCGTGCATTAGCGCAACAAAAAACTATTTCACGACATGAAAACAGAGGAGATTTCCTGTTTATTATCAACGATAAAACGACCTATCACCATCTCTCCGATTTCAAAAGCAACCAGGCCCGGTCACTCTTCTCACAGGCATTGGGACTGGAGGATCAATTAAAAGTGCTCAATGAAGAACTATCCGGCAAACGAGATCAGTATGCAGGGGGTAATTCAGCCAATGAGACGCTGGTCCGATCCATCATTGCACTGGAAAAGGAGACCGAATCTCTTTTTCGGGAAATAGAAAAATTGCAGTGGCAGGCAAGGAACGAAGAAATTGGCACTATTTTCAACTAAACAGACCGGATATGACACTCGACCTTATTATTGTAGCTGCCGTGATACTTTTGGGCATTCTTTTCATTCTCGTTGAGATCTTCCTGCTTCCCGGCATCAGTATTGCAGGTATTGCAGGAGCCATTTTCCTTGTGGGAGGTATTGTCTATGCATATATCTTTCTTGGTAATGTGGCAGGGAACATTACACTGGCAGCATCTGCCGTGGCACTGGGAGGAGCATTCTACTGGCTTTTAAAATCGAACTCGCTGCGCAAAATCTCACTGGAGACCAATATCGAGAGTAAGGTAGACATAAGCAATTTATTAAAAATGGCTGTTGGAGATACCGGTATTGCCATTTCCCGCCTTAATCCTATTGGGAAGGTGATGGTAAACGATGTAGAAGCAGAAGGTAAATCATTCGATGGGGAGTTCATTGATGAGGAGACTGAGATTGAAATAGTGAGGATAGAAACATACCATGTCCTGGTAAAGAGAAAATAAATCAGGATGTCCCGGTCATCGATCCGCGACAGCCTCTGTTGGTTGATCATTTTGCCAATTTAAACTGAAAACATTTATTAGATATATAACACCAAAAACAAATCATTATGGATTTATCATTCCCTTTAATCATTACAATCGCCGTAATAATCATTTTTTTAATGATTTTCTTTCATTACGTGCCTTTCTTCCTGTGGATAAATGCGTTATCGGCAGGCGTACGTATCTCTCTGATTCAGCTGTTCCTGATGCGTCTGCGTCGTGTACCGCCTCACACCATTGTCTATGCAATGATCGAAGCACACAAGGCGGGATTGAAGAAAGTCACCCGTGATGATCTGGAAGCACACTACCTTGCCGGAGGTCATGTGGAGAAAGTAGTACATGCATTGGTCTCTGCCTCTAAAGCAAACATCGATCTCTCTTTTCAGATGGCAACAGCCATTGACCTGGCAGGTCGTGACGTGCTGCAAGCCGTACAGATGTCAGTGAACCCAAAAGTGATTGACACCCCTCCTGTTACTGCCGTAGCCATAGATGGCATCCAGCTGATCGCCAAAGCACGTGTTACCGTGCGCGCCAACATTAAGCAGCTGGTGGGTGGTGCCGGCGAGGAGACCATCCTTGCCCGTGTAGGTGAAGGTATCGTCTCCTCCATCGGTTCTGCCTCTTCACACAAATCAGTGCTTGAAAATCCTGACTCCATCTCTAAACTGGTATTAAAGAAAGGACTGGATGCAGGAACAGCTTTTGAGATTCTCTCCATTGATATTGCCGACATCGACATAGGTAAAAACATTGGTGCTGTGTTACAGATGGATCAGGCTCAGGCTGACAAGAACATTGCCCAGGCACGTGCTGAAGAACGCCGTGCCATGGCCATTGCTTTGGAACAGGAGATGAAAGCCAAGGCACAGGAAGCAAGGGCGAAAGTGATTGAGGCTGAGGCTGAAGTGCCGGCAGCCATGGCTGAAGCGTTCCGCAACGGTAACCTGGGGATTATGGACTATTACAGGATGGAGAACATCAAAGCCGATACAGAGATGCGCGATTCCATCGCTAAACCACAAAGCGGCGGCGAGAACAAAAAGTAGTGATAATCTGTTGTTAGAGAACAAAAATAATATTCATTATGAGAATCATCCCTGAATCGGAATTGATCATCAATTCCGATGGAAGTGCGTTTCATCTGCACATTAAACCTGAACAGCTCTCTGACAAGATTGTGATGATGGGCGATCCTGAACGTGTGACAATGACAGCCCGTTTTTTTGACACTATAGAGTGTGATGTGTCCAGTCGCGAATTCCATACCGTAACAGGAATGTACAAGGGAAAGCGCATCACTGCGCTCTCGCATGGTATAGGCACTGACAACATCGATATCGTTCTCACAGAACTGGATGCCCTGGCCAATATTGACTTCACCACGCGGACGGTGAATGATGTGTTCAGGCAGCTGACCATGATCCGCGTAGGCACATCGGGAGGGATGCAGACACACTGCCCGGTTGGCTCCTACGTGGTCTCTGAGAAATCCATCGGTTTTGATGGGCTGATACACTATTACGCCAACTCCAGGACAGTCTGTGAGGAAGATTTCGAAGAGGCATTTCAGAAACATGTCAACTGGTCACCGTTCCACTGTTCACCCTATGTAGTAAGTGCAGACGAAGAACTGGTTGATCGTATCGGTTACGACATGATTCGCGGGGTCACCATTTCAGCGATCGGTTTTTACGGACCACAGGGAAGACATGTACGTCTGGCGCTGGCCGATCCCGACCTGAACGCGAAGATAGAGTCGTTTCGTTTTGGTGATTATTCCATCACCAACTACGAAATGGAAAGCTCCGCCATTGCAGGATTGGGAAAACTGATGGGTCACAAGGCTATGACTGTCTGTGCCATCATTGCCAATCGTGTGGCGCTGGAATCGAATGCCAATTACCAAGGATCGACAGAAGAGCTGATAAAAATTGTATTGGACAGAATATAATCCGATTACTAAATCATTAAATCGTTAAATCGTTAAATCAATAATTGTATGAGAAAAATTTTCACTTTACTGTTTCTTGTAACAACAGTTGTTACATTGGCACAACAGAACCAGCCTCTTCCGGTCGATCCGAACGTGAGGACAGGTAAACTGGAGAACGGACTGACCTATTATATCCGTCACAACAGTCTTCCCGAAAACAGAGCCGATTTCTATATCGCCCAGAAGGTTGGTTCAATGCAGGAAGAGGATAGTCAGGCCGGGCTGGCTCACTTCCTGGAACATATGGCTTTTAACGGGACGAAGAATTTCCCCGGTAAGGATATGCTCAACTATCTTCAGGACAACGGCATTAAGTTTGGAACCAACATCAACGCCTACACATCGTTTGATGAAACGGTCTACTTCATGTCTAATATCCCTACCACCAACGTCAACCTGATGGATTCAGCCATGCTGGTACTTCACGACTGGTCTAATGCCATCGCCCTGGAAGAAGAAGAGCTGGAGAATGAACGGGGCGTGATCCGCGAAGAGTGGCGCACACGTGGTGGCGCCCAACAGCGGCTGTGGGACCAGCTGCTTCCTAAGATGTATCCCGACAGTAAATATGCGAAACGTATGCCTATCGGCAGCATCGATGTGATCAACAACTTCAAGCCTGAGGAGATCAGAGCCTATTACCATAAATGGTACCGTCCCGATCTACAGGGTATCATCATTGTAGGTGATGTGAACGTTGATGAGACGGAACAGAAGGTGAAAGCACTCTTCTCTCCCATCACACTCGATGCAGAGAGGGCTGAACGCGAATATTACCCCGTCCCGGACAACAAGGAGCCGTTGGTTGCCATCGCTACCGACAAGGAAGCAAGGGCTACACAGCTGATGTTGTTTTACAAGCATGATCCCCTGCCTGAGGAACTGAAAAGCACACAGATGGGTTATCTGACCACCTACATCCTTAACGCGGCAGCATCGATGATGAACCAGCGTTTTGCGGAGATCACCCAGAAACCGGACGCTCCTTTCACTGCAGCTAGTGCGTACGATGGTGATTTTTTTGTTGCCAAAACAAAAGATGCCTGGACCGTTGTTGCACGTAGTGCCGAGGACAAAATAGACAAAGCGCTCGCTGCCATGGTGCGTGAGACTGAACGTGCGAAACAATACGGTTTCAGCGCTTCGGAGTATGAGATTGTACGCACCAACATCCTCAAAAGCCTTGAGAATTCGTACAATAACCGCGACAAACAGAGGAACTCATCCTATTCGCAGGAGTATGTACGTGCATTCACTGATGGAGAACCATTCCCCGGGATTGAGTTCGAGCATCAGTTCATGCAGTCAATGGCACCCAACATCCCGGTGGAGGCGATCAACCAAACCATCAAACAACTTATCAGTGATGAAAATATTGTGATCGCCATCACAGGACCCGAAAAGGAGGAACTGGCTTATCCTTCCGATGAGGAGCTGCTGGCTGTTTTGAGATCGGTGAAAGCGGAAACAATTGAGCCCTATGCCGAACAGGTTATCGACGAACCACTTGTTGCTACACCCCCCTCACCCGGCAAGATAGTGAAAGAGGAGACAAATGAAGCGATGAATGCCACTGTATGGACACTCCAAAACGGCATGAAAGTGATCCTTAAAAATACGGATTACAAGGATGATGAGATCATAATGACCGCATCAAGTGTGGGTGGTTATTCTCAATATGCCGTGCAGGATCCTATCAACAGCAGGATGATGGGTTCAGTGATGACACTGGGGGGAGTAGGCAATTTCAGCGCTACCGACCTGCCTAAGGTGCTGGCCGGCAAAACAGCTTCTGTCAGACCAGGCATCAGCCTGACCACACAGTCTTTCAACGGATCATCCTCCATCAAGGATTTCGAGACCATGCTTCAGCTTGTTTATCTCTACTTCACGGCTCCCCGTAAAGATGCAGATGCATTCAAGTCATATATCCAGCGGATGGAAACACAGCTTAAAAATCAGGAAGCAGAGCCGATGGTGGCTTTCAGCGATTCCATCACCAATGCGATCTATGGTGATAACCCGCTCACCACCAGAATAAAACTGGACGATCTGAAAGATCTCGATTACAATCGTATTATGGAAATGTTCAATCAGCAGTTCCTTAACCCGGGTAGCTTTGTGTTTACCTTTGTTGGAAATATCGATGAAGAGAAAGTGCGTCCCGTGGTTGAGCAGTACCTGGCCTCCCTGCCCGGCGAAGCCGTAAAAGGTGAATTCATAAAGGTTCCGTTGACTTTCAAAGAGGGGGAGATGGAAAATATTTTCCAGCGTGAGATGCAAAACCCGAAAGCCTCTGTCTTCAACACCTTCACCGGAACGTTTGAACGCAACATGAAGAATCAGGTTCTCATGAGCATGTTCGATCAGATACTGGATATTGTATACACCGAGAAAGTGCGCGAAGATGAAGGAGGTACCTATGGAGTATCCTCAGCCGGTGCGATCGCCCGCTATCCGGAGGGTCAGACCATTCTTCAGATCATGTTTGATACTGATCCTGAAAAGATGACGCACCTCAACCAGATTATCATAGATGAGCTGAAAGAGATTGCGACCAACGGTCCCCGTGACGCTGATTTCACCAAGGTGAAAGAATATATGAACAAGAGTTACACCGAGAACCTGAAAGAAAACAGGTACTGGATGAATATTCTCGATGAGATCTATTTCTACGGTGATGATATGCATTCGGATTATATCGAAACAGTGAATGCTGTAACTCCCACAGATATTCAGGAGTTCATAGGGAAATTACTTGACCAGGGCAACAAGAAAACAATCGTTATGATGCCGAAAGCAGCTGAGTAACTGAAACAGTTTCGGAATAAGTTGAAAAGGATGCAGCCCCGGGGGGACTGCATCCTTTTATCTTTACTGTTCTCTGAAAGATGTTTTAATCGTTCCTGTTCACCCGAACATGCCTGTACCTGAACAGTATGCCGAACAGTATTGCTACCAGCATTGCATATCCTGCAAAAATAAACCAGACTGACTGCCAGTCACCCACCATCAGCGATTTTGTCTGACCATTCACTAACAGATCCTGCCATGAGGTATACCGGTTGACAACCCATTGTGCTCCCAGCGTGCCGACAGTAGCACCCACACCGTTGGTCATCAGCATAAACATCCCCTGTGCGCTGGCACGAATGGTGTGAGGTGTCTCCTTGTCGACGAACAGTGAGCCCGAGACATTGAAAAAATCGAACGCCACACCATAGACCAGCATGGAGAGTATTAGTAACCAGACCCCATCTCCGGGGTTCCCCAGGCCAAAGAAGCCGAAACGCATTACCCAGGCCAACATCGCGATGATCATCACTTTCTTTATGCCGTAACGTCTCAGAAAGAAGGGGATCAACAGGATGCAGAGTGCTTCAGAAATCTGCGACAGCGAAATAAGGATGTTTGAGTGCTGCACGCCAAAGGTGTTGGCGTACTGTGGAAGGGACTCAAAACTGGCTATAAACGGATTGGCAAATCCATTGGTGATTTGCAGTGATACGCCCAACAACATGGAGAAGATAAAAAAAAGTGCCATCTTACGCTGTTTGAATAACCTGAACGCATCGAGTCCAAGCGCCTGAAACAGCGTTTTGTCTGTGGTGTCGGTACTTATCGGACAATTGGGTAGTGTGAATGCATAAACACCCAAAACAAGACCAATGATGGCGCTAACAACGAACTGCATGGATGTGGTCTGATACCCGAGGAGATCCACAAACCACATGGTAAAAATGAATCCCACGGTTCCAAATACACGAATGGGAGGAAAGGTTCTCACCGTATCCATTCCTCCTCTTTCGAGGATACTGTAGGCAACGGAATTGGAAAGTGCCAGCGTAGGCATATAAAAGGCTACACTCAGGGTATAGAGCGTAAAAAGGAGAGGAAAGGAGACCTCCCCACCGGCATTAAGACCATATAAACCTGCTGCCAGCATGAAAATGGCAGCCAGCAGATGACAGGCTCCCAGCAATTTCTGAGCAGGAACCCATCGGTCCGCAATAATCCCCATGATTGCAGGCATGATGATGGAGACAATCCCCTGCACTGAATAGAAGATCCCTATGTGTGCTCCCAGGCCTGCCGGCCCCAGATAACGGGACATAGATGTAAGATAGGCCCCCCAAACAGCAAACTGGAGGAAATTCATGACGATCAGACGAACTTTTAATGACATGTGTAAAGAATTTATTTATATCGACCTACCTGCTGAGCCATGGTGCCGGATTCAGTTTGGTCGTTTTTTGCCATAGCTGAAAATGCATGCTGGAAATACCGCTGTCGGAATCTGTATATATCCGTCCCAATGATTGTCCGGTTTTCACCTTGTCGCCCTGCTTCACGAACAGATCATATATATTGGCATAGAATGTGTAATAATCGCCGTGACGCACAATAACACAGGTATTAGACCCCGGGAAAGAGAACACTTTCGATACTTCACCGTCGAAGACGCTACGGATATCGGCACCTTGCTGTGCCTGAATATCGATACCGTTGCTGTTGGTTGTAACGTTCCATTCACTGTGCTTCTTCGCTCCGAAGTGGCCTACGATAGAAGCTGTGCCGGTGACAGGCAGTGGCAGTTTGCCCTTGTTGGCCACAAAATTCTTCGATAGATTGAATGTCTCACTAGAGGCTCTGCTACTGCCGGACTCAATCTTCGGACCGGTGTCCGGTCGTGGTGCAGCTTCTTCTTTTCTGGCCGGCTCTTTTGCCGGTTCTTCGGCTTTCTTGCTGCTTTCAGGTTCGCGACGTGCTTTCGCTCTCTCTGACGCTTCTTCCTCGGCTCTCTTTCTGTTCTCCGCTTCCTCGGCGCGTCTCCTGGCTTCTGCTTCCCTTTCCTGCCGTGCTACCTCTGCCGCTATCAGCTGTTCAATCTGAGCATTCAGCTGGTTTACACGGCGTTGTTTATCCTGAAGCGTTTTCCGCAATTGATCCTGTTTACCGCGTGCTTCCGATATTTCCGATTGACGCGTTCTCTCTTCATCCAGCAACCTCTTCTGTTCATTCTCCAGGGTGGATAATGCTTGTTCCCTCTCTGTCTTCGCCTTGACCAATGCCTCCATCCTGGCGCTGATCTCACTGTTCTGCTTTTTTATCTCTTCAGCCTGTAATTTCTGCCATTTGGAATAATCTCTCAGGTACTGCATGCGTCTCAGCGACTCACCGGGTGATTTTCCCGAGAGGATAAACAGCAATTTATTCTGGCTGAAATTATTGTTCAACATCCCCCGCATAGCATTGGCATAGTTCTCCTGTTTGCTTTTCAGCTCCCTGTTGAGTCGCACTATCTCACCTCCCAGGCGAGACTCTTCTTTCCGCAACGCTTTTATCTGCTCTCTCTGTACGGTGATCAGCTCTTTTCTGGAAGTGATCTGTTTGTTGATAAGATTAATGCGATCCAGGATTGTCGTGGTCTGCTTCTTTACATCAAGATAGAGCTTGTTGGTGTTTTTTATCTCTTCCTGTAAAGCTTGCTGCTGTTTCTGCAAACTTTCAATCTGTTCGGTTTGAGAAAACAGCAGAAAGGCAGAAGATAATAAAAGATATGTGAGAACAATTTTTTTCATTTCTTCGGAGAGAGGATTTTAAGTATCTCATCGATGGTTGTTCTCGTGTAACCATTGGGCAGATGCATCGTTAACCGGATGGAATCATTCGTTCTTACATCAGAGAAGAGCAGCTCAGCATCAATTTTGCGCGATGAGGATGTGAGGGTCACATTCATTTTATGAGGGAAGATGAGCTCATTTAAAACGGCGAAATTGTTATACTCCCATTGCAGAGACTGTTTTTTTTCCGATTGCAAGAGATGCGTAAAAGTGATGCGATCATCACCATTCACCGTGAAAGAATAATCAATTCCCGATGCAAGATCCTTTGATGTTATATAATAGTTCTGATCAGATGTACGGCTGTATTTAAATTTCCGGAAATCAGCAGCCTCCACATTCTCTTTCCCTGAAACAAAAAGTGCGTTGGTAAAAACAGATTGCATGGTGTAAAAGTCGAACCCTACAGGATAATTATCTTTCAGCGAGGCGATTGATTCCATCACATAACGCTTGTTCATCCTGTCGAGGAACATCACTGTATCAGGATTAATGAATATCCGAAACATCTCCACCCCAAAGAGCGGCTGTATGGAGATTTGAATTGCGTTGTCCTTCACTATACGAATATTTGCCTTTGAACTTAATGATTTGGAACCGGTAGAGAGGTTCATATTCAGTTTCGCTGAGAATGTATTGAATGGAAACTCACTGATGATAATGTCGCTGAAAATCTCATTGTACTCCTTATCCTCCGCCGGTGAAGAGGAGTAGACAATTTGCTGTTTGGGTTTGCATGCCGTAAAAGCGATGCTTAATAAAAAAATGGAAAACAGAATATTCCTGTAACGCGATATGTTCATTGTTTGTGAATTAATTGAATATGTTTAATACACCCGGGATTAACCTTCTTTGTTTGCTGTGAAGGAGAAATGTCATAAACGGCCGGTTTTAATTTTCTTCTCCAGCGTTACGGAGTCACTTCCCAACTCCTTCGCTTTTCTCCATTGTTCCAGTGCCTTTTCTTTATCCCCCGTCATGAACAACACATCCCCGTAATGTTCAAAGACCTCTGCTGAAGGCTCTTCCTTGCTGTAATCAATCGCTTTTTCGATATATATTTTCGCCATCACATAGGATCCCTGCTCAAACAAAACCCACCCGTATGTATCGAGATAGGTAGGATTCATTGGTTCCGCTTTGATGGTGATACCACTCATCATCTCCGCTTTATCGAGATCCTTTCTCTCAAGAGACAGATAATAGCTGTAATTGTTTAATACAGGGAGGTTCTGAGGGTTCAGCTTTAACGCTTTTTCATAACTTTCGAAAGCTACCTCCTTGTCTCCAAGAAAATAGTTCAGATCGCCTATCTGCGCATGAAAATCAGATTCTACCGCAGGATTGGTGATCACAGCATTTTTCAAACCCTCTTCGAACGTTTTCAATGCTTCCTGATAATTCTCCTGCTGGTAACTGGCTGCACCCAGATAGAAGTAGAACTGAGGTTCCCCGGGAAGATGCTTCAATGCCTCTGTCGTTACTGCCTTTATTTTTTCCAGGTCTGCATCAGGCAGGGCTATACGAAGTATTTGCTCATATCCGGCGGGGTCATCAGGATTATCCCTGGTATAAATTTCAAACTGTTCCATGGCTCCACCCTTGTTATCCTGTAACAAAAGAACATTGCCGTAGATCATGTTCAGCTGTGTGTTGTTGGGATATTGTTCGAAGAGTGCATCGAAGAGTGAGTTGGCCTGTGTCAGATCCTGCTTGTCCTGCTGCAGGATGCCGAGGTAGCGCGTGAGTAGCTGCAGTTTGGTGTCCACCTCCATCGAACTGCCGGTGATGGCTTTCTGTAGCTCAGCCCGCGCAGCGGGTTTATTATTGGTTTTTTCGTAATAGTTTACCATGGATAGAATGAGCGCCGGAAAATCAGGTTCAATTTTCTCTGCCTGTTGGTAGGATCGCAGCGCTTTTTTGTTTTGATTATCTTCCATGTATAAATCACCCATAAGTACAAGATATCTTGGATTGGCCGGATTCTTATTGATGATCTGCTGTATCTCATCAAACGCTTTCTCTTTCTTATTCATCAGTGAATAGAGGCGATACTTGTTTAATGTGATTATCTCGGAGATCCCTACTCCCTGTTCCAACTTGTTCAGCGCGTCGATGGCTTTCTGCAGTTCACCGTTATCGGCATAGGCATTCGCTAATTCAAAATGGAGGTCTTGTTTGTCAGGGTGTCTCTTTAACAGTACTTCGTAGATATCCACCACATCCTGCTTCAGATCAAGTTCTTTACTCAATCCGGCAAGCATCATGTTGTAATAGTAATTTGTCTTGTCATAATGGACTGCTTTCTGAAAGAAAGCGAGTGCTCTGTTTTTCTCCTGCAGGACATTGTGAAAAGTACCCAGCTCTACTAACACGCTGGCGTTGGTAGAATCCAATGCATAGCAGTGTTGAAAAAAGTCGAGGGCTTCATCATACTTCCCCAAAGCTTTGGCATTCAGCGCTTCGTAGAAATAGTAATCAAACTTCCGCCGGGATTCATCGTTGAGCTGTACGCCTTTTATCTCTTGCTGTGCAATAACCTTTACCGGCAATAATCCTGCGATCAGGGAAGACAAAACGAGACAGAGAGAGAGTTTTTTTATCGTGATTGTATAATGCATTCTTTGTTAATAGTTTTTATTTTTTCCCCGTATGACCAAAGCCGCCGGCACCACGCTCGGTCTCATCCAATGAGTCAACACTCTCCCATTGTGCATGTGCATGTTGGGCAATTACCATCTGACAGATACGTTCGCCGTCATTGATAGTGAAACATTCATTCGACAGATTGACAAGAATCACACGAATTTCTCCGCGATAATCGGCGTCAATTGTGCCGGGAGCGTTCACTATGCTGATGCCGTGCTTTATAGCCAACCCACTACGGGGACGGATTTGCGCTTCGTATCCTTCAGGAAGCTGGATATAAATACCTGTGGGGACCAGAGACCGCTCCAGCGGCTTCAGTACAACCGGTTGATCTACATTTGCACGCAGATCCATTCCTGCGGCATAAGCCGTGGCATATTCAGGAAGCGGATGTCTGGACGAATTGACTATTTTAATCTTCATTGGTGGTGGTTATTCAATTTGATTGTGCGAATTTATACAATTCTCTGGAATTAAGCGTCAATTTGATGAATTTTAAGGAAATTAAGTAGTGAGGCAGATAATATTTAGCCGGGGAGAAAAGAGGATAGTAGGAAAAAAAACATATCTTTGCCTCTATGAGTGGAGAAGATGATCTTTTGGCAAAATTACGGGAAACGCTGAACGAACAGGGAATTGACTCGTTCCATATTCTCGAGGAGCTGGTTCCTATAGAGGAGCAGATGGACTATTTCAGATATTTCGCCAGATTAAGAAAAGAGAACAACCCGTTTGTCCGCGATGAAGAAGTAGCCATTCTCTTTTCTCCGGACGAACCAATAGAGCGTAAAAAAAGAAGCTTAACTTTACTGGCATCAATACCCGATGTGGGGGCATACCGTTCAATAGAAACATATCATAGTAGTCCGCAGGAGCCCGAACTGCTTCATTGGTCCTCCATGGCTCTGGTCAGCAGTCGTATCGTGCTGAGTTCCGATTTGTCGGGACAACAGCAGGTATATATCTCATCAGGACTGGGGGGGCACGACAAGAGATTGCGCTTTTTCGCGCTCTTCACGACCAACAGCAGGCAGGAGCTCACCGATTTACAAAAAGAGATTGTGGAGCGTGAATTCTATTTCCAGCTGCAGAAAGCGGACGTGGAGATAGAACAGTTTGAGATGAAAGATAAATATTTCACGTTCCTTATGCTCTTTCCTTTCGACAAGGATGTGAAATCAAGTTTGAACGCTGCCATCACTGAGTGTAATCAATATGGGAATTTTCTCGACGAGAAATTTCTTTTCACCAACGTGAAGGTGCTGAACGAAAAGGAAATTGACATCCTTTTACAAAAATAGGCGCTTTGTTTCACCTCACAGTATATCCCTGTTTAACGATGCACCGGATCTGTGAAAAATATCTATACACGGTATTCATAACCGTACATCTCCTTGCTTTTCCCCTTCCCGGCAGAGCAGAGGAGATTCCATTCATCCCTCCCGTTTACAATTATACCACGAGCGATTACAAATCAGGTAACCAAAACTGGACCATCTCGCAGGGGAGAAACGGAATGATCTATATCGGCAATAACAATGGTCTGATGAGCTTTGACGGCGTCAACTGGAATCACCACGCACTTCCCAACAATCTCTCCGTCAAATCCATCTTCATTGATACCAACAACACATCCGAACGTATTTATGTGGGCTCTTTTGAAGAGTTCGGCTATTTCGAGCGCGACAACACCAACCAGCTTATCTATCACTCCCTCAAAAACCTGGTTGAAGGCTATGCGTTCCACAACGACGAAATATGGAAAATATGCCCCTTTGAAAATAAACTATATTTCCAGTCATTCTCAGCGTTCTTCGTCTATGATGGGCAAAAGGTTGCGACCTACAGACCCCATCCGGCCGTCTTGTATTTTTTCCCCTCCGGAAACAATATGTTTGCTCAGTTAATCAATAACGATTTCAGTCGCTTCGATGGTGCGAAATTCCATCCTGTTGTCAAGCGTGAGCAACTGAATAACGACAATGTGGTGGCTGTTTTACCTTTCGATGAGGACTACCTGCTGGTGACCTCAAGAAGCGGACTGTATATATACTCCGCAAAAAACAGGTCGCTTGTCCCCTGGAAGACAGCTATCGCCACGGATCTTCAACAGTCAATTGTGAACAGAGCCATCTCCCACGGCAATACGCAATATGTTTTTGGAACGTTAAACAACGGATTGTTCATCATCAATAACCAAGGAGAGAAACTGTGGCATATCAACAGGGACAATGGATTGAACAACAATACGGTATTGGCGCTCTTCAGTGACAGAGACAAAAGTATCTGGGCTGCCCTGGATAACGGTATTTCCAATATCCGCACCAATTCCCCTTTTTCCTTTTTTGAACCTACAGAGATTCAAATAGGGCTGGTAGAAGATATCCTCACTTTCAACAACAAGCTTTATCTGGCTACAAATCAGGGTGTCTATAAATATTCGGAAAATGAAAAAAAAATCTCCCGTCTGTCCCATTTCGACAATCAGTCATGGTTTATTAAAAATTTCGATGACCAGATATTTGTTGGACATAATCTTGGAACCTCTCTTCTTGAGAATGACGGTGAAGTACGAATAACGGAAGCACGCACAGGCGGTATGGATATGATTGAGGCAACACTGAACGGAAAAAATATCTTGCTGGAATCATCTTATACTGCTCTTTATCTCTACAGGCAGGAAATATCAGGTAACTGGGTTTTCAGCCATCAGATAAAAGGGTTCTCCGACCTGATAAAAAACCTCGAGGTGGACCATACAGGTAATATTTGGGCCGGGCATATGTATAAAGGAGTATATCGCCTGAAACTGGAGAATGATCTGAGTCAGGTGGCTGAGATTGAGACCTACCTGTCACTCGATTCCTCACAAGTTTCACCTTTACGCCCTATCAATGTGATGAAACTCAAGGGACGAATAGTCTTTGCCGATGGGAACAGCTTCTTCACTTACGATGATATTCAACAGAAAATTGTTCCATTTCAACAGCTAAACAATGATCTTCCCGGTTTTGCCGACAGCTATCGTATAGTGCCTGTGAACGATGACTTGTTCTGGTTTATTCGAAACACAGAGTATGCACTTATTGAATTCAAACAGCACAGATACAGACTGAAGGATCGTATCCCTTACAGCATTTTGAACAACCCTCCTAACGACGGAAGAGCAAACGTATATGTGGCAGGGGATAACATAAGTTATTTTTGTTTAAACGGTGGCATAGGGAAATATACATTTCCGGAAGAGATAATCGAGGAAACAAGCGAGCTGCATATCTCTTCCGTGGAGTATTATGACCGGAAAAATGACCGCACCTTCTACCTCGACCCAACCCGAAAAGGAGTAATCGCTTTCAAAAACAATGATATCGTTTTTCAGTTCAGACATCCCGAGTTCTCAAAAAAAATATTCCGGGTGGAGTGTTTTCTGCATGGATATGATAACCGGTGGGTGACCGCTGATGAAAATCTATCCATCTCCTATAATAACCTGCCGGCCGATGAATACATCCTGAATGCCCGTGTACTGGATAATTCAGGTAACGAGTTATCAACTGTCAGTTTTTCATTCCGCATTAAAAATCCCTGGTATAAAACATGGTGGTCGTTGCTGTCGTATATCATCTTCATTTTATTACTGGGTGGACTGATCATCAGAAAACACGTACAAAAGATTATACGTAAGAAAAATCAACTCTTTATAGAGCAGGAAAACAGGCGCCTCTCTCAACTTGAACGTCAGGAAAAAGAGATAACGACATTGAGAAACGAAAAACTTGAATCTGAACTCATCTATAAGAGTAAAGAGCTTGCTAGTGCCACGATGCTGATCATCAACCACTCAGAATTTCTGAGAAATTTACGTTCAACGATCCAGAATCAGATTCTTGCCGGTAAAATGAACCGTATAGAAGGGAATGAGATGGTGAAAATGATCGGTAATAATTTGTCTGACGAAGATGAATGGACCCTCTTTCAGGATAATTTCGATCTTATTCATCAGAATTTCTTTCGTAAACTAAAAGAGAGGTATCCTACCCTCACACCCTCCGATCTGAAATTGTGCGCCCTGCTGAGATTGAACTACTCTTCCAAGGAGATTGCCTCCATGTTAAATATTTCTATTCGTGGTGTTGAAGCGGCAAGATATAGGTTACGTAAAAAACTAAGGCTTGCTGAATCGGAAAACCTGGTTAATTTCATGATAGAATTCCAATAAATGGCTACTGTACACTTATAAAATATCACAAACCTTACTCTCTATATTTAAATATATTAACTAATTTAGACGTAGTAAAAAAGTATCCTTTAAAAATATGTTATAGAACATGGCGTATTTTTAACGAGGTATTTTTTTTTTGTGTGATAAGTAGGATCATTTTCTTTGCCCTGAATATCATTTCAAACCAAAAACATATGAAACATATGAAATTGAAAATCGCGACAGCTATCTACTTATTGCTGTTTTCTTTTGTTTTATTTGCTCAGCAGCAAGTCACCGTCACAGGGACTGTGACAGAAGAGGCTACAGGATACCCGGCAATCGGGGTCACTGTTTTAGTGAAGGGTACTACGATAGGTACCGTTACCGATATGGATGGAAATTACACGTTGAATAATGTGCCAACCAATGCCACTATCATTTTCAGTTATATCGGAATGCTGACCATTGAGGAGCCGCTCAACGGCCGCTCAGTGGTCAGTGTCGTTATGGAGGAAGATGTGCAGGCACTGGATGAGGTTGTTGTGATCGGCTATGGCACCGCGAGGAAGAGAGATCTGACCGGCTCCATCGTCAGCGTGAATGCCGATGAGATCGCCAATCGTCCCACCACGAACCTGATATCATCGGTGCAGGGTAAAGTAGCCGGCGTACAGATTGTGAATACCGGACGTGCAGGACAGGATCCGGAGGTGAGGATCAGGGGTACAAACTCCATCAACGGTTATTCACCGTTATATGTGGTGGACGGGCTATTCTCTGACAACATCAACTATCTGAACCCCTCGGATATCGAGTCGATGGAGATATTAAAGGACCCCTCATCACTGGCTATCTTCGGCGTGCGGGGAGCCAACGGTGTC
>Ga0209347_1002039_pt1 | contig 28482 bp, 33 predicted proteins | sample AutmiccommuBRH23_FD_187382 | JGI IMG/M metagenome (GOLD analysis project Ga0209347, IMG submission 187382) | Deep subsurface microbial communities from Mt. Terri, Switzerland - Autotrophic microbial communities BRH/23 (SPAdes) (version 2) | ecosystem: Environmental > Aquatic > Deep subsurface >...
GTCGGCGATCTGCGCGCCATCGAAAAGGCCATGAAGGCCCCGATCCCGGTGGTCGGCGGCGAGGTTCCGGCCTTCCAGGCGCCGCAGCCGGGCGCCCGCCCGCAACGCAAACCGGGGCAAAAGCCCTCGGGCGCGCCCAAGCAGGGTGGCTACGGCAAGCCGATGGCCGCCGACGGTGCCCGCAAGCGCCCGGCCAAGCGCCCCTCGCGCCGGCCGCGCAGCGAACAGGCCGCCTGAGCCTGACGGACCTAAACGGCAACGGGGCGGGGTGCTTGCAGCACCTCGCCCCGCGCTTTATGGGGTGGCGGCATGGCCAAGCTGTATTTCCATTACTCGACGATGAACGCCGGGAAATCCACGATCCTGCTGCAGGCATCGCATAACTATCATGAACGCGGGATGCAGACCTATCTGCTGACCGCACGGCTGGACGACCGCGCCGGCCCCGGCCGCATCGCCAGCCGCATCGGCATCGGCACGGAGGCGGATGGGTTCGATGCAACCTCGGATATGTTCGAAAAGATCAAGGATCGGATGGTTTCCGGCCCCTGCGCCTGCGTATTTGTTGATGAAGCACAATTTCTGACACCGACGCAGGTCTGGCAACTTGCCCGCGCCGTCCACCGGCGACGTCTGAGCATGGAAAAGGGGCCCGAAGGCCCCTTTTCCGTATCGCGGATCAGATCAGAGTTCGCGGCCGCGGAAGTAGTCGTCGACTTCGCGCTCGGCCTCGTCCTTGGTCTTGCCATATTTTTCCTGCACGAGGCCGGCCAGCTTGTCGCGCTTGCCCGCGGCCACGTCGAGCTCGTCATCCGTCAGCTTGCCCCATTGCTCTTTCGCCGAGCCCTTGAGCTGCTTCCAGTTGCCTTCAACGATATCCCAGTTCATGGCATCTCTCCTTGATTAGGTTATGCCAAAACAACTCCGCGCAGGCCGCGCCGGTTCCACCCTAACGCGGTCACCGCACCGGATTGGGCAGCGGCTCGCCAACGACAAAGGCGCGCAGATTGTCCACCGCCATCAGCCCCATCGCCACCCGCACCTCCAGTGTCGCGGTGCCCAGATGCGGCAGCAGCACCACGTTCGGCAGGTCGATCAGCGCTTGCGGCACATGTGGTTCGTGCTCATAGACATCCAGCCCTGCCGCCGCGATCTGCCCTTTGGACAGCGCCGAGATCAGCGCCGTCTCGTCCACCACGTCGCCGCGGGCGATGTTCACCAGAATGGCATGGGGTTGCATCGCCGCCAGAATGTCCGCGTCGATCAGGTACCGCGTCGCCGGGCTCGCCGGCACCGCAGCGACCAGAATATCGGCCCAGGCGGCCAGGTCGGCCAGCGCCATCGCTTGCGCCGGCATTCCCGGGTCGGCCACCGGCGAGCGGTTGGTATAGCCGACCGTCATGCCAAAGCCGAAATGCCCGCGCCGGGCGATGGCCTTGCCGATCCGGCCCATCCCGACGATGCCAAGCCGTTTGCCGGTGATGTGCTGCCCCAGCAACTGCATCGGCGCCCAGCCTCGCCAGTTGCCAGAGCGCAGCAGCCGCTCGCCCTCCCCCGCCCGCCGCGCCGCCATCAGCATCAGGGTCAGCGCGATGTCGGCCGTGGCATCGGTCACCGCGCCGGGGGTATTGGTGACGGTAACCCCCGCCGCCCGCGCCGCGGCCACGTGGATATGGTTATAACCCACGCCGAAATTGGCCAGGATCTTGCAGCGAATCCGGCCATCTGCGGCGGCAAAGGCCCCGGCGGTGAACGCATCGCCGAGTGTCGGCAGCACCGCATCGAACGCTTGCAGTGCAGCCGTGGCTTCGGCTTCGGTCAGCGGGCCGGCGCCAGGGCGGCGGGTCACTTCGAAGCTCTCGGCCGCCGCGGCCTCGACCGCGGGTGGCAGGTCTCGGGTGATCAGCAGCTTCAAAACAGCCGTCCTCCGAGAGGCACGTCATGGCCCGTGCCGATCAACACCACCTCACCCGCGGCATCGGGCACCCCCAGCGTCAGCACTTCCGACCGGACGGGGCCGATCTGCCGCGGCGGGAAATTGACCACGGCCAGCACCTGCCGGCCCACCAACTCCTCCGGCTGATAATGCTTGGTGATCTGGGCTGAAGACTTCTTCTCGCCGATCTCGGGGCCGAAATCGATCCACAGCTTGTAGGCCGGCTTGCGCGCCTCGGGGAAGGGCTCGGCACGGGTGATGCGGCCGACGCGGATGTCGACCTTCAGGAAATCGTCGAAGCCGATCTCGGCCGGCTTGTCTTTTTCACTCATTTCCCAAGCTCCCGCCCGCGATCTGCCGCCGCTTTCACGGCTTTTTTCAACAAAGGCGGGAAGCCTGTCTCTTCATCCATCAGCACCGCCAGCGCCGCCGCCGTCGTCCCAGCGGGCGAGGTCACGTTGATGCGCAACTGCGCGGGGGTTTCCGGCGAGGCCTCGGCCAGCGCCCCGGCCCCGCCGACAGTCGCCTTCGCCAGCTGCAAAGCCAACGCAGCGGGCAGCCCCTGGGCCTCGCCCGCCGCGGCAAGCGTCTCGATCAGGTGGAACACGTAGGCGGGGCCGGAGCCCGACACGGCGGTGACCGCATCCATCTGATGCTCGCCCTCCAGCCGCACAACCTGCCCCACGGCCGACAGCAAAGCCTCGGCCAGCGCCAGATGAGCCTCGGTTGCCCGCGCGTTGCCGGTGATCGCGGTGATGCCGCGGCCAATGGCGGCGGGGGTGTTCGGCATGGCGCGCACGATGGGCGTGCCCGCGCCAAGGACCTGTTCATAATGGGAAATCGTGGTGCCGGCCGCGACCGACAGGAACAGCGTCGGCCCATTGCCCATGCCCTGCAGGGTCGGCAGCGCCTCGGCCATCATCTGCGGCTTGACGGCGATCAGCACGATGGCGGGGCTGTCAGGCAGCGGTTTGTTGATCTGCACGCCGGTCGCCCTCAGCCAGTCCGAGGGGCGGGGGTCGATCACCCAGACACTGCCGGCGGGTAAGCCCTGCTTCAGCCAGCCTTCCAGCATCGCCGAGCCCATCTTGCCGCAGCCCAGCAGAACCAGGCCGCGCGCCTTCACCGTTTCCATATCCATTCGCCGTCCTTCCGGTGATCCCTGACGGGGCCGGAGCTTAGGCGCGCCCGTAAGCCTCGGCAATGGCGACCTTCATCGCCTGCTCCGGCGTCTGCTCGCCCCAGCCGACCAGCTGGAAGGCGGGGTAGAAGCGCTCGGCGGCGATCACCGCGGTGCCGATCATCTTGTCGATCTGCTCGGGCCCCGCGACCTGTCCGCCCGCAAGAACAAGGCCATAGCGCCAGACCATCATCCGCTGCTCGGCCCAATAGGTGAAGGCGCCGGACCAGACCTGATCGTTGATGCGGTTCAGCACCTCGTAGAGATCGCCCATCCGGTGCGCCGGAGGTTCCATTTCGAAGGTGCAGATCAGCCGCAGCGTCTCATCCTGGGGCGACCAGGCGAGAGTGAGCGAATAGGTCCGCCACTGGCCCTCGACAGCCATGGCGATCTGATCCTCGGTGACACGGTCGAAATCCCACTCATGGTGTTCGGCCAGCGTCTCGACGATGTCGATGGGGTGAAGGTCGTCGGAGAGCAGGAAGTCTTCGGAAAGCGACATGCCGCGCCTCTTGCCTTGTGCCGGAGACGAGGAGGATCGCCTAGCGGCAGGGTGCATTCACAAGGACAGGCGGTGTTCTCCGAATGCCCTTACAAGATATGGTGCAAGGGCGGGCGGCTTGTGTAAAGGGGATTCTGGGGGCGGCCCACGATATGTTGTGGACGAAAAGCAAAACACCGCAATCGGGGGCGGCGGACCCCGAATTGCGGTGTGCGTCAGGTAGGGGCAGTTCAGCCCTGTTTGGCGGCCGCTTCCAGCGCGGCAAGGCGCGCCGACAGCGCCTCATTCTCTTCGCGGGCCTTCTGGGCCATCGCACGCACCGCGTCGAATTCCTCGCGCGTCACGAAGTTGCGATCCGCCAGCCAGCGGTCGAACCAGCTTTTCATCGCCGTCTCGGCCTCGGTCTTGGCGCCTTGCGCCACGCCCATGGCGTTGGTCATCAGCTTGGACATGTCGTCGAAGAACTTGTTGTTGCTCTGCATCTGGGTCTCCTGCGGATTTGAGCTTATATGGGCACAGCCGCCCCCCGAGGCAAGCCGCAGGCGCCCGGCGCGGCCATGAATCGCAGGCGGGTGAGCTCGGGTGGGCTGCGGGTTGACAGTGGGCGCAGGGTGCGGTCACTCCTCCGGCGAAGCCGCGAACCTGCGGCCAGAAGGACTGCCATGAACTCTGCCATCCTCTTCCCCAACCTGTCGCCCGAGATCTTCACGATCGAGATCGGCAGCTTCGCCTTTTCGCTGCGCTGGTATGCGCTGGCCTATATCGCGGGGCTGATCGCCGGCTGGCGGATCGTTGTGGCGCTGATGCGGCGGCCGGGGCTCTGGCCTGCGGGCCGGGCGCCGATGCCGGTGGAGCGGGTCGAGGATCTGCTGACGGCCATCGTCATCGGTGTGATCCTGGGCGGGCGGCTGGGGTTCGTGCTGTTCTACCAGCCGGGCTATTTTCTGGCGAACCCGCTCGACATCGTGAAGGTCTGGCAGGGCGGCATGGCCTTCCATGGCGGCTTTCTGGGCGTCGTAGTTGCGGCGCTGTGGTTTTGCCGCCGCCATGGGGTGCCCCCCCTGCAACTGGCCGATGCCCTCGCCATCGCCACCCCGGCGGGCCTGTTCTTTGGCCGCATCGCCAATTTCATCAATGCCGAGCTTTGGGGCCGCCCGACCGACATGCCCTGGGGCGTGATCTTCCCCGGCGAGGCGGCGCAGACCTGCGAGGGCATCGCCTACGGCCTTTGCGCCCGCCACCCCTCGCAGCTTTATGAGGCGGGGCTGGAGGGGTTGCTGCTGGGTCTGGTGCTGCTGCTTGCGGTGCGGGCCGGCGCGCTGAAGCTGCCGGGAACGGTGACCGGCCTGTTCCTTATGGGCTATGGCGCGGCGCGGTTCTTCGTGGAGTTCTTCCGGCAAGCCGATCCGCAGTTCATCACCCCGGACAACCCGATGGGCAATGCGCTGCAACTGGGCGCCACCGGCCTGTCGATGGGGCAACTGCTGTCGCTGCCGATGATCGCGGCGGGCCTGTGGCTGATCCTGCGCGCGCGCCGGCAGGCCGCCGCCCCGGCATGACCCCGCTGGCAGATCTGCTGGCTCTCCGCATCGAGGCGGGCGGGCCGATCACCCTGGCGGAGTATATGGCCGAGTGCCTGCTGCACCCCCAGCATGGCTATTACAGCACCCGCGATCCGTTCGGCCGTGGCGGCGACTTCACCACTGCGCCCGAGATCAGCCAGATGTTCGGCGAGCTGCTGGGGCTGGCGCTGGCGCAGGCGTGGCTGGACCAGGGCTCGCCCACGCCCTTCGTGCTGGCCGAGATCGGGCCTGGGCGCGGCACGCTGATGGCCGATGTCCTGCGCACCACCCGCGCCGTGCCGGGGATGGCGGCTGCGGCTCAGGTGCATCTGGTCGAGGCCTCGCCCACCCTGCGCGCCCGGCAGCGCGAGGTGCTGGGGCCACAGGTGACCTGGCATGACAGCATCGAAACCCTGCCCGAGGCGCCGCTGCTCCTGCTGGCGAACGAGTTCTTCGATGCCCTGCCGATCCGCCAGTTCGTCCGCTCCGGCCCCGGCTGGCGCGAGCGGCTGGTGGGGCTCTCGCACCAGGGCGCCCTGCAGCCCGGCCTCTCCACTCCTGCCCCGCTCGCGGCATTGGACCACCGGCTGACCGATACCAAGCCGGGAGACGTGGTCGAGATCTGCCCCGCCGCTCCCTCCATCGCTGCCACGATCGCCGCCCGCATCGCCCACCACGGCGGCGCGGCGCTGATCGTGGATTATGGCGGCTGGCACAGTCTGGGTGACACCTTTCAGGCGGTGCAGGACCATGCCGTGGCCGACCCCTTCGCCGCGCCCGGCGAGGCGGACCTGACCGCCCATGTCGATTTCGAGCCGCTCGCCGCCGCCGCCCGCAGCGCCGGGGCCGCGGCAAGCGCCCTCGTCCCGCAAGGCGTGCTGCTGGAGCGGCTGGGGATCGCCGCCCGGGCCGAGCGGCTGGCCCGGGGCCTCGGCGGCCCGGCGCTGGAAAGCCACCTTGCCGCGCATCGCCGCTTGACCCACCCCGGCGAAATGGGAAGGGTGTTCAAGGCACTGGCCATCCACCCGCAGCACCAATCTGCCCCACCCGGTTTCGAGCCCTCCGCCTGATGACATGACCCTTGAAATACTGACCGCCCCCGCCCTTGGCGACCTGCGCCACGGCTTCTTCACCCGCAGGGGCGGAGCCTCGTCCGGGATCTTTTCCGGGCTGAACTGCGGCCATGGCTCCACCGACCTGACCGAGGCAGTGGCGGTGAACCGCGCCCGCGTGGCCGCGGCGATGCGGGTTGCCCCGGCGCAACTGATCGGCGTGCATCAGGTCCATTCCTCTGAAGTGGTCACTGTCACCGGCCCACTGACCGTGGCGCAGCGCGCCGATGCGCTGGTGACGGCGGTGCCGGGCCTTGCGCTGTGCGTGCTGACGGCCGATTGCCAGCCGGTGCTCTTCGCCGACAGCACGGCGGGGGTGGTCGGCGCGGCCCATGCCGGCTGGCGCGGCGCGCTTGGCGGTATTCTCGAGGCGGTGCTGGATGGAATGGAGGCGCTTGGCGCCCGGCGCGAGCGGATCGTGGCGGTGATCGGCCCCACCATCAGCCAGCGCGCCTATGAGGTCGGCCCCGAATTCCTGGCGGAGTTCCTGGCCGAGGATGCCGACAATGTCCGCTTCTTTGCGGGTGGCAGCGGCGACCGGATGCAATTCGATCTGCCCGGCTTTTCGCTGCACCGCCTGCGGATGGCCGGCGTGGCCGAGGCGGAATGGACGCGCCATTGCACCTATTCCGACCCGGCGCGGTTCTACTCCTACCGCCGCTCTGTCCATGCCGGCGAGGCCGATTATGGGCGCCTGATCTCTGCCATCCGGCTCTGACGCGCCCCGCCGCGGAACCACCTGATCCCTGCCGCGCCATCGCCATGCCGTCGCCGCATTGGCGGGCGACAACATGGGCAGGACAGGGCATGGATCGCCCGCAAAGACGAAGGAGCGCATAGATGAAACAGCAACCCCGCTGGATGACATCGGTTCTTGCCGAGGCCGCCCGCGAAGCCGCCAATCCGACGCTGCTGCCGTGGCAGCGCAAGAAGACCGCCGCGACCCCCGCGCCGCGCGGCGTAGCGCAGCCGATGCGTGCCGCTGCCCGCGCCTGAGCAACTCCGGCACGGCGCAGGCTGGAGCCTTTTCCGCCTGCCCGATTCGACATCATCGGCGCCGCAAATCGGGCGGGGTCGGCGCCGCATCGCTGCTGCCGAAACATTGCCCCAGGCCTGCCGCAAATTTGCCCCGAGCGGCGAGCAGATTCGCACCGACACTGACAGAACCCTCCACATCCGCGGTCTTGCCCCCGTGTTCGCGCGCGGTCTGCGGGGGCCGATCCGGATGTGGTCAGCGAAAGGCTGATCGTATGTCCCATCCTCACCGCGCCGTCGCTGGCCTTGCGACGCCAAGCGCCGAAGGCGCCCCAGCCGCCCATCCCGATTGGGCGACGCGGTCGGAAAGGCGACCGCTGCGCGCGATGCCGCTGGCCCGGCGCTACGAGGCCGCGTTTCTGCGCGCCTCGGGCGAGATCGGAACGTTGTCGCGTCTGGCTCCTGCGATGCCGCTGTTCGAACAGGCCTTCTCGGCCGTCGCCCGCGGCACGCTGATCGCCACCCCGCAGGGCCCGATCGCTGTCGAGGACCTGCTGCCCGGCACCCTGCTGACCACCGCCGAGGCTGATCCGGAACCGCTGCTGTGGTCCGGCAGCATCACGCTCTACCCCGCCGCGAACTCCGATACCGGCGGCAGTGCCCCGGTGCCGGCGGCGGAACCCGCCCGCCTCACCCGGATCATGGCCGACAGCTTCGGCATGGCCCGGCCGATCACCGATGTGGTGCTGGGGCCCCATGCCCGGGTGCTGCGCCGCGATCCGCGGTTGCGCGCCGTTGTGGGCGGGACCGAGGCCTATGTGCCGGTTCGCGCCCTGCAGGACGGGGACAGCGTGATCGAGGTTGCGCCATCGACCCCCGTCACCGTGCATCATCTGGTGCTTGGCCGGCAGGCAACGCTCAGCGCCAGCGGGATCGAGATCGAGAGCTTCCATCCCGGCATGGGCTTTGCCGAGATGATGGACCCGCAGCTGCTGTCGCTGTTCCTGTCGCTGTTCCCGCATCTGCGCGAGCGCGGCATGGCGCTGGACGGGTTCGGCGCGCCGTCCTATCCCCGCCTGACCAAGTTCGAGGCCGAAGACCTGCTGGCGGGCTGAGGCCCCGGCTCAGGCCAGACGGTTCAGCCGGTCTTCCAGCACCTCGAAGGGCACGCCCGGATCGTCCTTGGCGCAGCGGATCACCAGGCTGGTCTTGACGCTGGCCACATTGTCGGCCGCCGTCAACTCACCGGTCAGGAAGCTCTGGAAGCTGGACAGATCGGGCGAAACGCATTTCAGGATGAAGTCGATCTCGCCGTTCAGCATGTGGCACTCGCGCACCAGCGGCCAGGCCTTGCAGCGCGCCTCGAAGGCCGAAAGGTCGGTTTCCGCCTGGCTGTGCAGTCGCACCATCGCAAAGACCGCGACCTCGAAGCCCAGTTCCCGCGGGTTCACATCGGCATGAAAGCCGCGGATGAAGCCGGTCTCCTCCAGCGTGCGCACCCGGCGCAGGCAGGGCGGCGCCGAAATGCCCACCCGGCGGGCCAGTTCCACGTTGGTCATGCGCCCGTCCGCCTGCAGCTCGGCAAGGATCTTGCGGTCGATCTCGTCGAGTCTGTGGCCAGCCATTACGTTCCTCTTTCGGATTTTTGTCGTTACTTACCCCCGCAGCAGCGGCGGCGCAATAAAGTTTCACGGGCGCACCGCTTCGCGCAGGGCCCGTGGCGGCAAAACCGGCGCTCCGGCACCAGACCGGCGCCCGTTTGCGTACCGTTTGGCCAGACTGCCGCGAACCATCTACAAGACCGGAAGGGCCCGCGCCGGGCCACAAGACCCAAGCCCTGCGAAGCGCACCTGCCCGCTGCGGCAAGATCCGGGGTTTTCGTGCCGCGCCGGCGGCTCTATATCGGCCGGGACCGGGGCGCAAGGGCGCCCTGAAGGAGGGACGACACCATGGGGGCGAATATGGGCGAGACCAAGCACAGCCGGGTTCTGATCATCGGCTCGGGCCCCGCAGGCTATACAGCGGCGGTCTATGCCGCGCGGGCGATGCTGAAGCCGGTTCTGGTGCAGGGCATCCAGCCGGGCGGGCAGCTGACCATCACCACCGATGTGGAGAACTGGCCGGGCGAGTCCTCGGTCATGGGCCCCGACCTGATGGTGAAGATGGAGACCCATGCCCGCGTGATGGGGACAGAGATCATCGGCGACACGATCCTGTCGCTGGACCTCTCGCACCGCCCGTTCACCGCGGTGGGCGACAGCGGCACCACCTATACCGCCGATGCGGTGATCCTCGCGACCGGCGCGCAGGCGCGCTGGCTGGGGCTGCCCTCGGAAGAGAAGTTCAAGGGCTTTGGCGTCTCGGCCTGCGCCACCTGCGACGGGTTCTTCTATCGCGGCAAGGAGGTCGTGGTGATCGGCGGCGGCAATACCGCGGTCGAGGAGGCGCTGTTCCTGACCAACTTCGCCAGCAAGGTGACGCTGATCCACCGCCGCGATACGCTGCGCGCCGAGAGGATCATGCAGGACCGCCTCTTCAAGCACGAGAAGATCGAGGTGCTGTGGAACCATGAGGTGACCGAGGTTCTGGGCACCGAGGCACCCTTGGGCGTCGAGGCCGTGCGCGCCCGCAACGTGCAGACCGGCGAAGTGACCGACATTCCCTGCGCGGGCTTCTTCGTGGCCATCGGCCACTCCCCCGCCTCGGAACTGGTCAAGGATCAGCTGGAGCTGCATTCGGACGGCTATGTGAAAGTGCAGCCCGGCTCCACCGCCACCTCGATCCCGGGCGTCTTCGCAGCGGGCGATCTGACCGACCATATCTACCGTCAGGCGGTCACCTCTGCCGGGATGGGGTGCATGGCCGCGCTGGACGCTGAACGCTTTTTGGCCGCAGAATCGGAATGACGTGCTGCACTGCGGCAAAAACGCGCCGCTTCGGTCCCTTTTTCCGCAGCGCCTGCCCGTTCGGCTTGAATTCTGCCACTTTCCGTAGCTAGGTGCCCCGTGAAACCGGGCCTTACCGGTTGCCGTTCCGCGCAGTTCCAACCGAAGGCAAGCCGCCATGTCTCTTCCGAACCTCGCTCCGATCCCGGAGCTGTATGTGTCCTACGAGTCCGCCCAGAAGCTGAAACATGAGGCTGGGACCCTTGCCTCCTGGGATCTGACCCCGCGTCAGATCTGCGACCTGGAGCTGCTGATGAACGGCGGCTTCAACCCGCTGAAGGGCTTCCTGACCGAGGCGGATTACACCGGCGTCGTTGAAGAGATGCGACTGGCCGATGGCGCGCTCTGGCCGATGCCGATCACCCTCGATGTCAGCGAAGCCTTTGCCGGCACGGTCGAGCCCGGCCAGGACATCGCGCTGCGCGACCAGGAAGGCGTGATCCTTGCCATCCTGTCGGTCACCGACAAATACACCCCCAACAAGGCCCGCGAGGCCGAGATGGTCTTCGGCGCCGACGACCTTGCGCATCCGGCGGTGAACTACCTGCACAATCAGGCGGGCCCGGTTTATCTGGGCGGCCCGGTGGTCGGCATCCAGCAGCCGGTCCACTATGACTTCAAGGCCCGCCGCGACACCCCGAACGAACTGCGCGCCTTCTTCCGCAAGATGGGCTGGCGCCGCATCGTGGCCTTCCAGACCCGCAACCCGCTGCACCGCGCCCACCAGGAACTGACCTTCCGCGCCGCGCGCGAGGCGCAGGCCAACCTGCTGATCCACCCGGTCGTCGGCATGACCAAGCCGGGCGATATCGACCACTTCACCCGCGTGCGCTGCTACGAGGCGGTGCTGGACCAGTACCCCGCCACCACCACCACCATGAGCCTGCTGAACCTGGCCATGCGCATGGCCGGCCCGCGCGAAGCGGTGTGGCACGGCATCATCCGCCGCAACCACGGCTGCACCCACATGATCGTCGGGCGCGATCATGCCGGGCCGGGCAAGAACTCCGCCGGGCAGGATTTCTACGACCCCTACGCCGCGCAGGAACTGTTCGGAAAGCACCAGTCCGAAATCGGCGTCGAGATGGTCGATTTCAAACAGATGGTGTTTGTGCAAGAGCGCGCCCAGTACGAACCGCGCGATGAGGTCGAGGCCGGCGCCACGATCCTCGACATCTCGGGCACCGAGCTGCGCCGCCGCCTGGCCGAGGGGCTCGAGATCCCGGAATGGTTCTCCTTCCCCGATGTCGTCACCGAACTGCGCCGCACCCGTCCGCCCCGCGCCAACCAGGGCTTCACCGTATTCTTCACCGGCTTCTCTGGCTCGGGCAAGTCCACCATCGCCAATGCGCTGATGGTCAAGCTGATGGAGATGGGCGGCCGCCCGGTCACGCTGCTGGACGGCGATGTAGTGCGTAAGCATCTGTCGTCGGAGCTTGGCTTCTCGAAAGAGCACCGCGACATCAACATCAAGCGGATCGGCTATGTCGCCTCCGAAATCACCAAGAACGGCGGCATCGCCATCTGCGCGCCGATCGCCCCCTACACCGCGACCCGCCGCGCCGTCCGCGAGATGATCGAGCAATACGGCGCCTTCGTCGAGGTGCATGTGGCGACCAGCATCGAGGAATGCGAAAAGCGCGACCGCAAGGGCCTCTACAAGCTGGCGCGTGAGGGCAAGATCAAGGAATTCACCGGTATCTCGGATCCCTATGAAGTGCCCGAAAGCCCCGAACTGCGCGTCGAGACCGAAAATGTCGATGTCGACAACTGCGCCCATCAGGTGATCCTGAAGCTGGAAAGCATGGGTCTGATCGGCCGCGGCTGACCAGTCTGAAGACCAAACCAGCGGCGCGGTGACGAAGGTCGCCGCGCCGCTTCTGTGTTCACAGCTTCGCGGCCCGTCCCCATGGGCGTGAAACCTGATCCCGCCCCCCGCGTTGACGACTGCAACAGTCAAATCAACCAGTGGCGCGGCACCGCCACCAACCCGCCTCGGGGAGCAGATCCAGTGAGCAGCGCGGCCCGGTCCCTCTGGCTCCTTGCCCCGCGCACCACGGTCAGCGCGCTGATGCTGCTGGTGCTTGCCGCGCTGTTCGGCGCCGGCGCCCTCACCGTGACCCGCGCCTTTCAGGCCGAGAACCGCGCGCGCCAGGACATGACCGAGGCGCGCGACACACTGGCACAAGTCAATGACCTGATGCTGATCCTCTACGAGGCGGAATCCGCGCAGCGCGGCGTGTTGCTGGGCGACGGAGCGGAGGTGCCCGCGTTCCGCGCCGCGCAGGCCGCCCTCCCGGCCGCCGCGGGTCAGATGCAGGCCTCGCTTGACCGGGCCGGCGGCGATCTGTCGGTTCAGGGCCGCCGCCTGCGCGACCTTGCCGAGCAGCGCATGGCCGAGATGTCGGCGACGCTGACGGCGCTGACCGACACCAGCCCCCGCAGCCCGATGGCCGAACTGCGCAAGGTCAGCGATGCGATCCGCCGCGAGCAGCGTGCGCTGATGGATGCGGCCTACCGGCAGGCCGACGCCGAACGGCTGCGCGCCAAACGCACCTTGGGAATGATCGGGCTGTCTGTGCTGGGGCTGATGGCCCTCGCGGCGCTTCTGGCCTTCCGCGCGGCCCGCAGTGAATCGCGGATGCGCTACATGCGCGAGATCGCGGTCCAGCGCGACAGGGCCGACCTTGTCTCGCATGAGCTCAGCCACCGGGTGAAGAACCTTTTCGCGGTGATCATGTCGATCGTCTCGGTGACCGCGCGCAGCGAGACGGACCCGAGGCTCGCCGCGCAGAAGACCCGGTCCCGCATTCAGGCGCTGGCCCGCGCCCACGAACTTTCCAGCGGGCAGAACCTGATGCGCACCGCGCTGTTCGGGGACCTGCTGGACGCGGTTGTGCGACCCTATTGCCCCCCCGGCGCCACATTGCGCTGTTCTGGCCCGTCACTGGTGCTGCCCGCGCGATTGCTCACCCCGATGGGCCTGATTTTCAACGAACTCGCAACCAACAGCGTGAAATATGGGGCATGGTCCTCGCAGTCGGGAACCCTGACGGTCGATTGGACGTTTGCTTCCGACAAAACGCTTACTGTGGTATGGCAAGAGCAGCTTGCCGAGACCGGAACGCCACAGCCCGGACGCGAAGGCTTCGGGTCCACGATGATAGACCTGTCGCTGCAACAGGCCAAAGCGATGATGGAAAGACGCTGGGGCAACACAGGGCTGACTGCAACGCTGAAGTTTCCCTTCAGCAGCGCAGAAAAGGTCGAGGCCGAAGCGGCTACAGGCAAGGACTAGGATAATGCTTGAAGGAAAGAAGATCATGGTGGTCGAGGACGAAGCGCTGCTCGCGCTCGACCTCGCCATGACGATGGAAGAGTTGGGCGCGGCCGTTGTCGGCCCCTGCTATCGCCTTGGTGCGGCGCTTGATCTGGTGAGCCGGATGAAGATCGACGGTGCGATCCTTGATGTCGACCTGAATGGCGAGACGGTGTTCCCGCTGGCCCGGTATCTCGACGAACAGGGCGTGCCCTTCGTGTTCCACACCGGGCGCGCCGATCCGGCCAGTCTGCTGGAAGCGTTTGGCCGGGCGCGGATCTGCACCAAGCCCAGCACGCCGGAACGCATCGCCGCCTGCCTCGCCGAGGCATTGGCCGACGCGGATCGCGGATCTGACAATGACAACTACGCGCCGGCCTATGTGCAGGACGGCAGCAGCGCAAGCTCGCAGCAAGCCTAGGCCGGCCGACCCTATCTGCGCGCCGACGCGTCCTGCCGTCCCGCCCCCTCGCCAGCGAAAATGCGGCCCCGGAAGGGCCGCCTTTTGTCGTGTCTGACCCGGGTCCCTCAGTGAACGCTGACCGGTGCCAGATCGTTCTGCCGCGCCAGCATGAACGCCATCTTGCGGTCGCGCACCAGCGCCAGCCGTTCACCGGCGGCATCGTGCACGGCATAGAGCGTTTCCAGCCCCTCAGCCTGCGCCTGAACCTCGCCCGGCAGGTCCGTCACCGCCACGCTGCGCACATAGACGATGCGCTCGCCCGCTTCGGGGCCGAATTCATAGGTGGTGTTCATCGCGTTTCCCCTTTTCTGTCATTTGCGCCCGATGCGGATGGTCTGCACCACCGGCTCGGGGACTGCCCGCTTCAGATCGATATGCAGCAGGCCGTTCTCCAGCGCTGCGCCGGCCACCTCGACGCCCTCAGCCAGCACGAAGCTGCGCTGAAAGGCTCGCGCGGCAATGCCGCGATGCAGATAAATGCGCGCGGCATCCTCTTCGCCCTGCCGTCCGCGGACCAGCAGCTGCCGGTCCTCGACAGTGATCGCCAGATCCTCCTCGCGGAACCCGGCCACGGCCAGGGTGATCCGATAGGCATTCTCGCCCGATTGTTCGATATTGAAGGGCGGATAGCCCTCGCTGCCGGCTTTCGCCGTACGCTCCACCAGCCGTTCCAGCTGATCGAAGCCCAGCAGATAGGGATGCGCCCCAAAGGTCAGTTTCGTCATCGGGCAAGTCCTCGTCCAAGCGACATTGCAGTCAGGGCCCCAACTGCGGCAGCCCCTTCCCACCCGATATGGGCACGGCGCGGGGGCTCGGCAAGAGGCTGACGCCCGGCGGCGCGTCGCTTGGCTGCCCCTACAGCACGCTTCCCGCAAGCAGCGGAAATTGCTATGTTTCGAAAACGCCCGCGCAACCGACTCAGCTGCCAGCAGGATCGAGATGAACGCCCATATGGACATACATGCGCCCGGGGAAATGAACCACGACGACGTGTTGCGGGTGAAACTCGGCGTGCTCCGCCGCGAGCACCGCGACCTCGATGAGGCGATCCACGCGCTGGAGACCAGCGGCCGCGGCGACCAGTTGACCCTGCGGCGGTTGAAGAAGCAAAAGCTCGGCCTCAAGGACCAGATCGCCCGGATCGAGGATGAGCTGACGCCGGACATCATCGCCTGACGGATCAACGCATTTCTTGCCCGGAACAAGGCGCTTCAGCGCCGCCGGGCAGCGCCTGCCTCCCGTCACGCCCGGGGACACCCCGCCATTGCACCCCGCCCCGCCCCCGCTATAGTGCGCACTTCGCATTTTCCGGGGGGTATCCATGGGCGTGAAGGTCGGAATCATCATGGGCAGCCAGTCGGACTGGCCCACGATGAAAGAGGCAGCGGTGATCCTCGATGAGCTTGGCATCGGCTATGAGGCCAGGATCGTCTCGGCGCATCGCACCCCCGACCGGCTGTGGACCTATGGCAAGACGGCGGCCGACCGCGGCCTGCAGGTCATCATCGCGGGCGCGGGCGGGGCGGCGCATCTTCCCGGCATGATGGCCTCCAAGACCCGGATTCCGGTGGTGGGTGTGCCGGTTCAGACCAAGGCGCTCTCGGGCGTCGACAGCCTTTATTCCATCGTGCAGATGCCCAAGGGCTACCCCGTCGCCACCATGGCCATCGGCGCCGCTGGCGCGGCCAATGCCGGGCTGATGGCCGCGGGCATCCTGGCGCTGAGCGATCCCGCCCTTGCTGCCCGCCTCGATGCATGGCGCGACGCCCTCTCCGCCTCGATCCCCGAGGAGCCGGCCGATGACTGATGCCCCCCTCCCCATCGGCGCCACCATCGGCATCCTTGGCGGCGGTCAGCTTGGCCGGATGCTGGCAGTTGCCGCCAGCCGCCTTGGCCTGCGCACCCATATCTTTGAGCCCGCCGCGAACCCGCCCGCCGCCGATGTCGCGCACCGCGTCACCACCGCGCCCTATGAGGATGCGCAGGCGCTGGCCGCCTTTGCCGCCTCGGTCGATGTGGTGACCTACGAGTTCGAGAATATCCCCACCTCGGCGCTGGACCTGATCGAGGCGCTGCGCCCGATCCGCCCCAACCGCCGCGCGCTGGCGATCAGCCAGGACCGGCTGCTGGAAAAGACCTTCCTGAATGGCGAGGGGCTGGCGACCGCGCCCTGGTGCTCGGTCGAGGACGCTGGCGATCTGGACACGGCGCTCAAACGCATCGGCACTCCTGCGATCCTCAAGACCACCCGGCTTGGCTATGACGGCAAGGGCCAAGCCCGGATCATGGCGCCCGAGGATGCGGCGGAGGCTCTGGCGGCAATGGCCGGGCAGCCCGCCGTGCTGGAAGGCTTCATCGACTTCAGCCGCGAGATTTCGGTGATCGCTGCCCGCGGCCCGGGCGGTGAGATCGCGGCCTATGATCCGGGGGAGAACGTCCACAAGAACGGCATCCTCCACACCACCACAGTGCCCGCCCATATCGCGCCCAGCTTGCGCAGCGATGCGGTTCTGGTGGCGGCGCGGATCCTGAATGCGCTTGGCTATGTCGGCGTGATGGGGGTGGAGCTGTTCGTGACCCCCAAGGGCCTGATCGTCAACGAGATCGCGCCCCGCGTCCACAACTCGGGCCACTGGACCCAGAACGCCTGCGCGGTCGACCAGTTCGAACAGCACATCCGCGCCGTGGCCGGCTGGCCGCTGGGGGATGGCAGCCGCTTTGCGGATGCCCTGATGCTCAACCTGATCGGCGACGATGTGCTGCGCGTGCCCGAGCTGGCGCGCGAGGCCGGCACCGCGATCCACCTCTACGGCAAGGCCGAGGCGCGGCCGGGCCGCAAGATGGGCCACATCAACCGCGTGAAGCCGCTCCGGGCGAACTCGGCCCGCGGCTGATCCGGAGCACCGACAGCAACACCCCGGCAATCACCAGCGCGGCCGCGGCCCAGAACCGCGGCCCCGGCACCTCGGCCAGCAGCGCCGCGCCCGCCAGCGCCGCCAGCACCGGCACCGTCAGCTGCGCCACCGCCGCCACGCTGGCCGGCAGGCGCGGCAGCACCGCATACCACAGCGCATAGCCAAGGCCCGAGGTGACGGCGCCCGACACCGCCGCCGCGGCAATCCCCGCGCCCGTCACCCGCCCGTCCCCCGGCAACGCCAGCAGCACCAGCAGCGCCAGCGGAAGCGCCAGCACGAAATTGCCCGCCGTCGCGCTGAGCGGATCGCCGGCCCGCCGCCCGGCCAGCGAATACAGGCCCCAGCCCACCGCCGCCGTCCCCATCAGCACCGCACCCACAGGGTCGGGCGCCGCCCCCATCCCCGGCGCGGCCAGCACCGCGAGGCCCGCCAGCGCCAGCGCGGCCCCGACCCATCTGCGCAGCGGCACCGGCTCGCGCATAGCCACGGCCCCCGCGAACATCGTCACCTGTACGCCGCCAAACAGGATCAGCGCGCCGGTGCCCGCCTCCAGCGTCAGATAGGCATAGGAAAACCCGATCATGTAGATGGCGAGGGTGACGGCGCCAAAGGCCCGCAGCCGCCCCTGCCCCGCCAGACGAAAGCCCCCCGACCGCGCCCGAACCAGCGCCGCCAGCATCAAAGCCCCCGCCGCCAGCCGGACGGCGGCAAAGCTGGCCGGCCCCATGCCGCCCTCGACCAGCGCCAGCCGGTTCAGCAGGGAGTTCGCGGCAAAGGCCGCCATCGCAAGGCTTACCAGCAGGATCAGGCGCATCGGGCCAGCCTGCCCCGCGCCCCCAGCTCGCACAAGCCCCCACGCAAGTCCCAGGGCATGGACATCCCCCGCCTGCTGCCGCACTCTGGCCGGATGCTTCAGACCTGCAACACCCGATGAGCCGCGCTTTCGTCCGCGAGGATGCGCCCGATGCCACGCCGCAGCTGCCCGATCTGCCGGTCAGCGCGCATCCGAACCACGTGACGCCCGCCGGCCTCGCGCAGCTGCACGCCCGCCTGGCCGGGGCGCAGGTGGAACTGGCGCGGCTGCGGGCGCGCGCCGACCGGCTCGACAAACTGCCCGAGGCCACGGCCGAGCGCGACATCCGCTACCTGCAGGCCCGCATCGCCAGCGCGATCCTGGCCGATCCCGCCAGCCAGCCACAGGACCGCGTCGCCTTTGGTGCCGAGGTCACGGTGCGGGACGAGAACGGCCGCAGCACGGTCTTTGCGATTGTGGGGGAGGATGAGGCCGACGCCGCCCGCCGCCAGATCGCGCCGCATTCGCCCCTGGCGCAGACGCTGATCGGCGCGAAGGTTGGCGATCTGGTCGACTGGCCGCGCCCCTCGGGCGCCGTGACGCTGGAGGTGACGGCGATCCGCTACCCGGAATGATCAGAGCCCGGCGAAAGGCTCGGGGTAGATCAGCCGCTCACGCGCACCTGCGGTGCCGGGGGCAATGGGATAGAGCAGCGTATATTCCCGCGCATAGGGCGTGGTCACGTTTTCCGCCGCCTTCAGCGAGAACCCGAAGCGCCCGTAATAGGCCGCGCCGCCAACCACCACCACCGCCTTGGCATGACGCTGGCGGCAAAGGTCCAGCCCGTGCCGGATGATCTCGCCGCCAAGGCCGCGGCCCTGCCGGCTTTGCATCACGCAGACCGGGGACAGGGTCCACCAGCCCTCCGGCGCGGTCAGCCGGGCGAAGGCGATATGGCCCACAAGCTGCCCGTCCTCCTCGGCCACCAGTTCCAGCGCCAGATCTCCGCCGCCACGCAGCGATTCGACCAGACGCGATTCCTCGGGCCGCTCGAAGGCGGTTTGCAACAGGATCGACACGAAGATGTGGTCCCGCTCTTCGACTTCGCGCAGTTTCATTCGCTTTTCCTCAGCCCGGCCGAACCGGTCGGCCCGGGCGTGAGTCTAGCCCCCTGCGGCGCACGCGCAATCCACGCTGCACCGCAGCGTGTCTGCCCCGTGAAACGAGCAGAAGGGAGGCTGAATTCGAAGGCACATGGTGAAAGATTGGTCAGTTTCGCTAGCCCTGCGTGGCGCGGCTCTGCGCGATCAGGTCATGCACGAAGCCCAGCTTCTTCAGCACGGCGGGCGGCAGCACGAACGGGTAGAGGTCCGCCTGCCCCATCGAGCGGTTCAGCGCGTTCAGCGCCACCGTCAGCGGCATCCAGGCCCCCAGCAGCCGGCGCACCCGCCGCACCTTGTGCGGATCGAAGTCCAGCTCGGTGCTCAGCTCGCCATCCTCGTCCAGTTCGGGCTCGACGCTCAGGCCGAAGGCCGCTGCGGTTTCCAGCGTATCGACCATGTGCAGGTAATGCGCCCAGGTCTCGGCCCAGTCCTCCCAGGCATGCATCGTGGCATAGGCGCTGACGTGATCGTCTTGCCAGCCGGTCGGCGCACCATTGGCATAGTGCCGGCCAAGCGCGGCGGCGTAATCTTCGGTGTCATCGCCGAAGAGCTCGCGGAACGCCTCGAGATGCCCGCCATCGCGCACCAGGATGTCCCAGTAGTAATGGCCGACCTCATGCCGGAAATGCCCCAGCAGCGTGCGGTAGGCCTCGCCCATATCCGTCCGCATCTTCTCGCGCGTGGCGTCATCCGCTTCGGTCAGCGAAATTGTCACGACCCCGTCGGCATGGCCGGTCAGCACCCGTTCACGCGCACCCGGTGCATCGGCGAGGAAGTCGAAGACCAGCGGTTCCGCGTGGCCCTCACCCGGCCGCGGCAGCGGCAGCCCCAGCCGCAGCAGCGAATAGACCAGCCGGCGCTTGGCCGCCTCGATCTTCTGCCAGCGGATGTGGTTCACCGCATCTGACAGGTCGGGCACGGTGCGGTTGTGGCAGCAAGCGAGGCAAAAGGCTTCGCCCTCGCCGGCGGGCAGCATCCAGTTGCAGGCGCTGCGCTCCCAGTTGGCGCAGAACCGATATCCCGCCTCGTGATCGCCCGCCTCCTCGCCGCTTTTGGGATCGCGCTCCCGGTCATCGCTGGGTTTGGCCTCACCGGGCGCGACATGGCCCGCGATGACCCAGACAGAGCCCTCGGGCTCTACCGCCAGCATCTGGCCGCGCTCTGGCAGATAGCCGACATTGCGCCCGCAGCGCAGGCATTTCGTGTTCTCGAAGTGCAGCACCTGGCCGCAGCATTGGCACTGGAACAGTCTCATTGCGCCTTTCCCGGGGCGATGCCCCTGTCGCCCCGCAGCAAGGGTCCCCAAGGACCCGGGCACAAATCTGGCGCCTCGGCTCCTATGCCGTCGCCATGCCGCCTTGAGCAACGACAGCCATGCAGACCCGGTTCCGTCCGCCCTGCTTTGCGGCGTAAAGTCCGCGGTCGGCCTCGGCGATCAGCGCGTCTCGTGCGAGGCCCGGACGCGACATCGCCACCCCCACCGAGACCGTCACCGGCTCGGTCTGGGCCCGCAGTTGCCCCGCCACCGCAGAGCGCAGCCGCTCGGCCGCCTCGCGCGCGTCGCCGATGGTCAGGCCGGGCAGGAACACGCCGAACTCCTCTCCCCCGAGCCGAGCCAGAACATCGCGCCGGCGCAGCGTGGCGGTCAGGATCACCGCCGCGTCGCGCAGCACGGTGTCGCCGACGCCATGGCCATAGCGGTCGTTGACCGCCTTGAACCCGTCGATATCCAGCATCAGCATCGCCCCCGGCGCGCCCTCGCACACCCGCGCGTCGAACCCGCGACGGTTGAGCAAACCCGTCAGCGGATCGGTCTCGGCGGCGCGGCGCTCGGTATCGATGCGGTCATCCACCGACAGGATCAGCCGGTTGGTGCTGTCCATCAGGCGTCCCACCTGGTCCTGATAGCCAAACGGCAGCGGCGGCGCCGCCCCCTCGGCCTCGAACATGCGGATCGTCTCTTCAACCTGATAGATGGGCCTCAGGATCGCGTGCAGCGCCAGCAAGGTGGCCGCCGTGCCAAGCAGGGTCGCGGCCAGCGCCACACCCAGCACCTGCCATTGCGCGCCTGCAAGCGTGCCGGGATGCCCAAGGGCCCAACCCAGCAGCGTCAGCAGCGGAACATGCGTCCCCACGAATGCGACGAAGAACACCTTCGCCATGAAACTACGCGGAAACACACCAGACATCACGGAATAGAGCCACATGCCCCTCCCCTCCCTGTTAGCGCCCCAGTGCGGCACCTTAGGCGGCGAAGCGGTTGCCTGCAAAAGCAAAAGGGGCCCGCGGGGGGCCCCTTTCCGTAACGGCAATTGGTGTGCCGTTATTACATCATGCCGTCCATGCCGCCCATGCCGCCCATGCCGCCGCCAGCGCCGGCACCCGACTTGTCCTGGGGCTTTTCAGCGATCATGGCTTCGGTGGTGATCAGCAGGCCCGCGATCGAGGCTGCATCTTCCAGCGCGGTCCGCACGACTTTCGCCGGGTCGATCACGCCGAAAGCGAACATGTCGCCATACTCTTCGGTCTGGGCGTTGAAGCCAAAGGCCGGGTCGTTCGACTCGCGCACCTTGCCAGCCACCACCGAACCGTCGACACCAGCGTTCTGCGCGATCTGGCGCAGCGGGGCTTCCAGCGACTTGCGGACGATGGCGATGCCGGCCGTCTGGTCGCTGTTCGCGCCAACCATGCCTTCAAGCGACTTGCCAGCCTGGATCAGCGCCACGCCACCACCAACGACGATGCCTTCTTGCACGGCCGCACGGGTTGCGTTCAGCGCGTCATCGACGCGGTCCTTGCGCTCTTTCACTTCGGTCTCGGTCATGCCGCCAACGCGGATCACCGCAACGCCGCCAGCCAGCTTGGCCACGCGCTCTTGCAGTTTTTCCTTGTCGTAGTCCGAGGTGGTTTCCTCGATCTGCGCGCGGATCTGCGACACACGGGCTTCGATCTCGGCCTTGTCGCCGCCGCCATCGACGATGGTGGTGTTGTCCTTGGTGATCGAGACTTTCTTGGCCTTGCCGAGCATGTCGATGGTGACATTCTCCAGCTTCATGCCGAGGTCTTCGCTGATGACCTGACCACCGGTCAGGATCGCCAGATCCTGCAGCATCGCCTTGCGACGATCGCCGAAGCCCGGAGCCTTGACGGCAGCGATCTTCAGGCCGCCGCGCAGCTTGTTGACGACCAGCGTGGCCAGGGCCTCGCCTTCGACGTCTTCGGAAATGATGATCAGCGGCTTGCCCGACTGGATCACGGCTTCCAGAAGCGGAACCATCGGCTGCAGCGACGAGAGCTTCTTCTCGTGCAGCAGGATCAGGGCGTCTTCCAGATCCGCAACCATCTTCTCGGGGTTGGTCACGAAGTAGGGCGAGAGGTAGCCACGGTCGAACTGCATACCCTCGACGACTTCGACCTCGGTCTCCATCCCCTTGTTCTCTTCGACGGTAATGACACCCTCGTTGCCGACCTTCTGCATCGCATCAGCGATCTGGCGGCCGATGAAGGCCTCGCCGTTCGCCGAAATGGTGCCGACCTGCGCGACTTCGTCGGTGTCCTTCACCGGACGGGCAGCCGCCTTGATCGCCGCGACGACCTTGGTGGTGGCCAGATCGATGCCGCGCTTCAGGTCCATCGGGTTCATGCCCGCTGCAACCGACTTCAGGCCTTCCTTGATGATGGCCTGGGCCAGCACGGTGGCGGTAGTGGTGCCGTCGCCCGCTTCATCATTGGTGCGGGAAGCGACTTCCTTCACCATCTGGGCGCCCATGTTCTCGAACTTGTCTTCCAGTTCGATCTCTTTGGCGACCGAGACACCGTCCTTGGTGATGCGCGGGGCACCGAACGATTTCTCGATGACGACGTTACGGCCTTTCGGGCCGAGCGTCACCTTGACAGCATCCGCGAGGATGTTGACGCCGCGCAGCATACGATTGCGGGCATCGGTATCGAATTTGACGTCCTTGGCAGCCATTGGATGTACTCCTGGTTGTCTTGGGTTACGGGGAGGAAAGCGATCCGTGCATCAGCCTGCTGGCCGGGCTCAGGACACCGGGCATTGCCCGGCAGCCGAACCCGAAAGCCCTCAGGAGAGGATGCCCAGAATGTCGCTTTCCTTCATGATCAGCAGTTCTTCGCCGTCGACGGTCACTTCGGTGCCCGACCACTTGCCGAACAGAATGCGGTCACCCGCCTTCACCGACATCGCGATCAGTTCGCCCGAATCCTTGCGCGCGCCCTCGCCGACAGAGACGATTTCGCCCTCGGCAGGCTTTTCCTTGGCATTGTCGGGGATGATAAGACCGCCCTTGGTCTTTTCTTCGCCTTGCACACGCTTGACCAGCACGCGGTCATGCAGCGGTTTGAAAGCCATCTGGTAACACTCCCTAGGTTCCAGGTTGAGATCCGTTGGCACTCGTCTTGGGTGAGTGCTAACGCGATGCAGAGGTAAGCGGGTCACCGCCGCGTGTCAACTCCCCCGCCCCCGGCAAAGTGATGCAAATTCTGCGCAGCCGGCTGGAAACGCGCCGCCCCAGATGCCAGCTTGGACAGGGGGCCGCGTCCGCCCCCCCAATGCCCGAGGCCCCCCATGCTCCGCCGCCTGCTCTGCACCCTCGCCCTGATCGCGCTGCCCGTCGCCGTGCTGGCCCAGCCTGACCCCCAATCCGCGCCACAGTCCGCGCCGGCCCCACGCCCCGCCTGCGCCGGCACCGACCTGCTTGTGGACCTCGCGGGTCCCGAGGCCGAGTCGCTGGCCGCCGCGATGGAGGGCCAGGCCTACCCCGAGGGCAACCACTGGCTGGCCCGCAAGGGCGCGGCCGAGATAACTGTCATCGGCACCCTGCACATGTTCGACCCGCGCATGACCGCCGTGATGGAGACCCTTGCCCCCACGGTGGCCGCCGCCGATGTGCTCCTGGTCGAGGCCACCGAGGCCGAGATGGCGAAGATGCAGAGCGAAATCGGCCGCCGCCCGGACCTCCTCTTCCTGCAATCCGGTCCCAGCCTCCTCGAACGCCTCACCCCCGAGGAATGGGCGCTTCTCTCCACCGAACTTGCCGAACGCGGCGTGCCCGGGATGATGGCCGCCAAGATGCAGCCCTGGTATGTGGCGATGATGCTGGGAATGCCCGCCTGCGCCATGCCGCAACCCGGCGAGGCGCTGATCGGCCTCGACAAGATGCTGATGGACGCGGCCGCCGAGGCCGGGACCCCCACCCGCGCGCTCGAGGCCTATGACACCGTCTTCGACATCTTCGCCCGCTTCACGATGGACCAGCAGCTCGACATGATCCGCGCCTCGCTGCCGCTGGCGGACCGCGCCGAGGACATCTTCGCCACCCTCACCGCCGCCTATTTCGCCGAAGAGCATCGCCGCATCTGGGAGTTCTCCCGCATGATGACCCTCAACGCCCCCGGCGCCGATCCGGTGCAGGCCGAGGCAGATTTCGACCTCCTCGAACGCGCCCTCCTCACCGAACGCAACCGCGCCTGGATGGAGGTGATCGCGGCCGAGGCCGGGGACGGCACCGCCCCGCGCAAACTGGTGGTCGCCGCGGGCGCCGCGCATCTCTCCGGCCCCGATGGTGTGCTGACCCTGCTCGATGCGGATGGCTGGGACCTGGAACGCCAGCCCTTCTGACGGCGTTGACCCGCCAGCAGACAGGAGCCCCGCCATGACCTCACCGATCTGGACCCATGAAGCCGCCCTGTGGACGGTCGGGCTGCCCGAATACCGCAAGTCGATGGACCCGTCCTGCATCGCAGTGCTGCCCGGCGCGGGGATTTTGCAGGGCGAGGCGATCCTTGCCAGCCTCGAGGCCGCCCCCCGCTGGCGCGAGGTGGACATGGCTGGCCGTCATCTCGCCGAAACCGACGGGCTCTGCATCCTTGGCTACATCGCCACGGCGAACCGCGAAGGCGCCGCACCCTACCGCGCCGCCTGCTCCTCCACCTGGGTCAGGCGCGAAGCCGGCTGGAAGATCGTCCAGCACCAGCAGACCCAGTTCGACTGATCCCCAAAGACAGCGCCCCCTCCCCCCTTTGCCTTTTCCAAATATCCCGGGGGGAGCGGCCAACGGCCGCCGGGGGGCAGCGCCCCCCTTCCCCGGTGACAACCCATGCTGCAGCGCCTATAAGGCGGGCGCATTCCATTGTGCCAGCGCGGCACGACCCGAAGGGACTATTTCATGATCAAGGTTCTCGGCCACAAATCCCCCGACACCGACTCCACTGGCTCGCCCATCATCTGGGCCTGGTACCTGACCGAGGTGAACGGCACCCCCGCCGTGCCCGTCCTGCTCGGCGAGCCGAACACCGAGGCGGCGTTCATGCTGACCCATTGGGACCTGCCCAAGCCGCAGATCATCGCGGACGTCACCGCCGATGACAGCGTGGTCATCGTCGACACCAACAACCCGGCCGAACTGCCGCCCTCGATCAACGATGCCAAGATCCTCGGCATCATCGACCATCACATGCTGGTCGGCGGGCTCAAGACCCGCAGCCCGATCGACATCACCATCCGCCCGCTGGCCTGCACCGCGACCATCCTGCACGACCTGATCGGCGCCGACCTCGCCCGCGCCCCGCGCGGCATCAAGGGCGCGATGCTGTCCTGCATCCTGTCCGACACGCTGGAATTCCGCTCGCCCACCACCACCCCCCATGACCGGGCGGTGGCGGAATCGCTGGCCGCCGATCTCGGCGTTTCGATCCCCGACTTCGCCGCCGAGCTTTTCGCCGCCAAATCCGACGTCTCGGCCTTCTCGGACGCGGAACTGCTGCGGATGGACAGCAAGGAATACACCATCGACGGCACCGAACTGCGTATCTCGGTTCTGGAGACCACCTCGCCCGCCGTGGTGCTCGACCGCAAGGCCAGCCTGATGGCTGCCATGCCCGCCGTCGCCACCGAAGACGGCGCCGAGCATGTGATGCTGTTCGTGATCGACATCCTGCGCGAGGAGGCGACGCTGCTGGTCCCCAACGACCTGGTCAAGCGCATCGCCGAGGCCAGCTTCGGCTGCACCGTCACCGGCGACACCGTCGTGCTGCCGGGCATCATGAGCCGCAAGAAGCAGATCATCCCGGCGCTGAAGCTCTGATCCCCCGGGGGACGCCCGCGGGCGTCCCTTCCGGCGTCTGCGGGGATGCCCCGCAGAACTGCCATATGGGAACCATATCCTTCCCATATGCTTTCCATACCCTCCCCCGAAGGCTTCCCCCATGACCCGCATCCTCTCCTCGCTGTCCGAAATCGGCTCCGACTATGACGCGCTCCTGTGCGACCTCTGGGGGTGCCTGCACAACGGCATCGCCCCCTATCCGGCCGCCGTGGCCGCGCTGCAGGCGTTCCGGGCGGGCGGCGGCAAGGTGGTGCTGCTGACCAACGCCCCCCGCCCCCATGCCGACGTGATCGCGCAGCTGGACCGGATGGGCGTGCCCCGCGATGCCTGGGATGTCGTGGTTTCTTCGGGGGATGCCGCGCAGGATGCGATGTTCGCGGGCGCGGTCGGCCGCAAGGTGTTTTTCATCGGCGCCGACAAGGACCTGAACTTTTTCAACGAGATACCCCCCGAATGGGCCGATACCCCCGCCATCGAACGGGTGCCGCTGGAAGACGCCGAAGGCATCGTCTGCACCGGCCTCTTCGATGACCTCACCGAGACGCCCGAGGACTACCGCGCCCGCTTCCTGCTGGCCAAGACACGCGGCCTGAAGCTGCTCTGCGCCAATCCCGACATCGTCGTCGACATGGGCGATCAGCGTATCTACTGCGCCGGGGCACTCGCGCAGCTTTATACCGAGATGGGCGGCGAAAGCCTCTATTTCGGCAAGCCGCACCCCCCCATCTATGACCTCGCCCGCCGCCGCCTTTCCGATCTTGGCACCGACAACCCCCGCCTGCTCGCCATCGGCGACGGCATCCGCACCGATGTGGAAGGTGGCCTCGGGGAGGGTATCGACACGATCTTCGTCTCGGGCGGGCTTGCTGCAGAAGCCTTTGGAAGCGATGTGGAAAATCCCGAACCCGCCGCGCTGGAACGTTGGCTGGAAGCGCAGCAGCTGGTGCCGCAATACGCTATCGGCCGCCTGCGCTGAGCGGGTGCCCGCAATTGGCCAGGTAACATTATTGCCTTATACAGCGGCCAAACGACAATTAGTTGCCGGACATACTTGCACTCCCGGCCCGCCCAATGCTATGCTGCACTGCAACAAAACCCCAGGGCCGGGACTCATGACCATGCTGGACAACTTCCCCCGCGGCACGATCTGTATCGAGGATCTCGAGATCGGCATGGTCCGCTATCTCCGCAAGGAGGTGACCGACCGCGATATCGAGCTGTTCGCCGAGGTCTCGACCGACCGAAACCCGGTACATCTGGATGAAGCCTACGCCCAGGACACCATCTTCGGCGGCCGCATCGCCCACGGGATGCTGACCGCCGGCCTGATCTCGGCGGTGATCGGCGAGCAGCTTCCCGGCCATGGCACGGTTTATCTGGGCCAGACGCTGAAGTTCATGGCGCCCGTCCGCCCCGGCGACATGGTCTATGCCGAGGTGAAGGTGCTCGCCATCGACCATGCCAAGCGCCGCGTCACACTTGAAACCCACTGCGCCGTGGGCGATACCGTCGTCCTGAAGGGCGAGGCCGTGGTTCTGGCGCCAAGCCGCAAATTCGACTGATCCGGCGGGCCGCTCCCCGCCCCGGGGGACGATGCGCAGACTGACCGACTGGACCGGGCTGACCGATGCCGACCGCGGCGCGTCAATTGCCATGGGCAATTTCGACGGCGTGCATATCGGCCACCAGGCCGTCCTCGCACAGGCCCGCCAACCCGGCGCCCCGCTGGGGGTGCTGACCTTCGAGCCGCATCCGCGGGAATACTTCGCCCCCGACGCCCCGCCCTTCCGGCTGATGAACGCCGAATCGCGCGCGAACCGGCTGGAAAAGCTGGGGGTGGACTGGCTCTACGAGCTGCCCTTCGATGCCCGCTTGGCCGGGATGGAGGCGGAAGACTTCGCCCGCGAGGTTCTGGCCGAAGGCCTCGGCGTCTCCCACGTCACCGTCGGTGCCGATTTCTGCTTCGGCAAGGGCCGCCGCGGCACCGTCGCCACGCTGCAGGAGTTCGGCGCCCGCTTCGGCTTTGGCGTGACCATCGCCGAGCTGGTGGGGCTGGAGGGGCAAGAGATTTCCTCGACCGCCATCCGCACCGCGCTGTCCGAAGGCCGCCCGCGCGATGCCGCAAGGATGATGGGCCATTGGCACCGGATCGAGGGCGCGGTGATCCACGGCGAGAAGCGCGGGCGCGAGCTTGGCTATCCCACCGCGAACATGGGGGTGCAGGGGCTGCACCTGCCGCGCCTTGGCGTCTATGCGGTGAAGGTCGACGTGCTGGAGGGCCCGCAGGCCGGCAGCTATGGCGGCGCGGCCAGCCTTGGCGTGCGGCCGATGTTCGGGGTCAACGCGCCGAACCTCGAGAGTTTCCTGTTCGACTTTTCGGGCGACCTCTACGGCCGCCACCTGTCGGTCGCCTTCGTGGACTACCTGCGCCCCGAGATGAAATTCGACGGGCTGCCGGCGCTGATGGACCAGATGGCCGCCGATTGCGCG
>Ga0209347_1002041_pt1 | contig 28467 bp, 28 predicted proteins | sample AutmiccommuBRH23_FD_187382 | JGI IMG/M metagenome (GOLD analysis project Ga0209347, IMG submission 187382) | Deep subsurface microbial communities from Mt. Terri, Switzerland - Autotrophic microbial communities BRH/23 (SPAdes) (version 2) | ecosystem: Environmental > Aquatic > Deep subsurface >...
TTTGCCATCAAAACCGATGAACAAGGGATCGGGTAAAAAAAGAAAAATGGAAGGTAAGCAGGGATTTTCCGAAGAAAATCCCTCCCCGCCCCCCCTCCCGGACCCCCCTCAGGAAGAGAGATAGCTCCCTCTGATTTTTTTTTGTTGGAATGAGACGTTTATAGGCATATGCGATGGAAAAGGAAATCAGACAAACACTGATTTTTTGATCGGAAGAAGGAGGAAATTGTAATCCGGCACCATTATTGCTGAATTATTAGGGAAATGCTCTCGCATGAAACTTACCCGATCATTCGGTGTCCCCTCTGGTTCCCAAGCTCCAGCTTGGGAACCCGGTAACAGGAGTGCGTCAATCTAGTGTTTTTTTCAAAAAGTTACTCTCGCCTTTATCGTGCGCGTGATCGTAATCGTACGCGTAATCGGGTTTTCAGGTCCGATTACGCGCACGAGCACGAATTTAAAACATGTGTTCCTTGGAAGAGATAAGGCAACGCACGCAGCATTCGTACCGGATGAGAAATGAAAACCATTATCGCGCACGAAATCAGGCTCGCGCTTACCTTTTTTCTTCTCCTGTTCCTGGCGGGCCGGATCGGCCTGCTGCTGCACGAATTCGGAGGGCATGCCCTTACTTGCCGGTTGCTTGGCGGAAGGATTACCGAATACAGCCTGTTTCTGTTCGGGGGGGGCCGGGTTCATTATGACTGGGCCCTGTCAACCGTCATTGGGTCGATTCCAGCCGCACTTTTTGTCCAGCTTTCGGGAATCGCGGTGGAACTGGCGGTGGGCATCCCCCTTGCCGTGCTTGCCCTGCGCCGGATTTCTAGTCCGTTCGTCAATCGTCTGCTCGCCGCAACCGCCGGCGTCCTGATCGTGCATGCACTGTTTTACCTCGTTATCTCCGCCTATTACGGGTCCGGAGACGGTACGGTTCTTTTCGCTCTCCTCCAGGGGGGAAGCCGCAGGGCATTCCTGATTTCCACATTCTGCATGACCGTATCGTCCGCTTTTCTCGTCTCTTATGCGTTTTCACCGGCAACAAGGGGCTGGATTGCCGTCCGCTCGCGGAAACTGCGAACCGTGCTGATTGTCATGGGGGTGGTAAGTGCGGCGCTGCTTCATGGGGCGTTGACGATTGGCGAAAAGATCATCGTCAAGGACACGGCTTACGCGGAATTAAAGTTATCACAACATTCCCGGCTGATGGCGGAAGAATTGTCGGAGTTTGTCGCGGGATATGCGCGGGAAAACGGAAGCGAACCGGACCCGGAATCGATCGCCGCCATCAAGAAGGCATTGAAGGCAAAATACCGGCAATTTCCCATTGAGGTCCCGCTGGGGATAGCTGTCCTCCTCGCATTCATTGCCGGCTTCTTCCTGTCAACCCATCGGGCGGAAGACCACCATAGCCCCGTGACATGGAAAGAGGTGGGTGTACTGGGCGCGTTCTCGGGATTTGTGGCCGTAATTATATTGATGGCATCGTGAAGGGTTGTTGATCACGCGTTTCAAGACATGAAGGTGCATTGCCATCACACGTTCAATTTATACCCAACGCCGTAAATCGTCAGAATGACATCTTTCCCCGGCAGTATTTCGGAAATCTTTTTGCGCAGATTTTTGACATGGCTGTCGATAGTCCGGTCATAGCCTTCGAATTGATACCCCTGCACTTTATCCAGCAGCTCACTGCGTGAAAAAACGCGCTCCGGAAAGGCGATCAGCACGTTTAAAAGGCCGAACTCACTGGGAGTCAGGCTGACCGGTTTTCCGTCCACGGTCACCCGGCGGGTGTATTCGTCCAGGACGATGGGACCGGCAATCATTCGCCGGGGGGCGCCATCGGGCCGCGCGCGCCGCAGCACCGCTTTTACCCTCGCCACCACTTCACGCGGGCTGAACGGTTTACCGATATAATCGTCGGCCCCGATCTCCAAGCCGATCAGCCGGTCGACCTCCTCCGTCTTGGCCGTGACCATGATGATCGGAATGTTGGAGGTTTTGCGGATCTCCCGGCAAACCGTGATCCCGTCAGCACCCGGAAGCATCAGGTCGAGCAGGATCAATGCCGGGGCGATGCCGTTTATCTTCTCGATCGCTTCATCGCCACGGGTCAGGCAGGAAACCCTGAACCCGGCCTTCAGCAGGTAATCCTTCAGCAGATCGGCAATTTTCGGCTCGTCTTCGACGATCAGAATCAATTCATCCGCCATTATATCTCCTTTTTACAAAGCCATCCGGGGAAGTTCGATCCCGATGGTCAACCCTCCCATTGCATTCTTTTCCGCCCACACGCTCCCCCGGTGCTGTTCGATGATTTGCCGGCAGATGGAAAGCCCCAGCCCGCTGCCGCCCGTATCCCGGCTGCGGGAAGGATCCACCCGGTAAAGGCGGTCGAACAGCCGGGGGAGTGCATCGTCCGGCACCCCCGGTCCGGAATCCTTGAAACGGAGGATCAGACCGTTTGCGCCGGCCTCCCCCGTAATGTTCAGGGTCCCGGGTGACCCGACGTACTTGCAGGCATTATCGAGGATATTGCCGAAGACCTGGCCCAGGCGATCGGCATCACCTGAAATGAGGACCCCTTTGATGCCGTCCAGCGACAGGTCGACGTCGATCCGGCGCTGGGCGAACCTGAGCGCGTGGCTGTTCACCGTCATCCCGAGGAGAGTGGCGGGGGAAATCGGCTGCCGGTTCAGAAAAAGCCGGTCCGATTCCGCCAGTGAAAGAAGGTGCAGGTCCTCCACCAGCTTGCCCAGCCGGAGGATCTCCCCATGCAGGGACGCCAGGTTTTCGGGTGAAGGGTCCCGGATCCCGTCCTGGAGCGCTTCGATCTCACCGCGCAGAACGGCCAGCGGGGTCCGGAGTTCATGGGAAATATCGGTAAGCCACTGGCGTCGCATCGTCTCATAATCTCCGAGGGTGCGGGCCATGGCATTGAAGTTGTCGGCCAACTGGCCAAGTTCGTCCCGGGTGGTGGCCTGTATCCGGACGGTGAAGTCGCGGTTTGCCACTTCCCGGGTCCCCCGGGTAAGTCGCTGAATCGGCCCCAGGAGATGGCGTGAGAAAAGGAAGGCGATCAAGGCGGTCAGTCCGATCACTGCCCCGCCCAGGAGGTAAAGCTGCCGGGTCTGGCGTTCAAGCAGGGCGGCGGGCGGTCCGGATTTGAACGGCTCCCGCTTGTTCAGCCCCAGGAACCCGACTGTCCGTCCGTCAACCGCAATGGGGATCAACCGCTCCGGGGCATCGGGCCCCGTCGCGCCGATGATCGGCTCCCCCCCGGCATCCAGGAGCAACACGTCAAGTGGCCGGCCGTGGCGCCGTCCTTTTTTCGGTCCGGGGCCGTCAACGGAAGACGTCCCTTGGGGCGGCGTCCTGTCCGGCGCGGTTCGCAACAGGCTTCGCCAGCGTCGCGGATCGGCGGCGATCCCCTCCCAGCTCCCCCGGGCGCGGTATTCCTCTCCCAGCACCAGGACCAGGCCCTCCAGCTTTTCCATTTCCTCCTGGTGAATGTAATCTCTTAAATTCTGAAAAAACAGATACCGCGAGAAGGCCATGGCCCCGCTCACGATCACCAGGATCAGGAAAAACGCTGCGAACAGCTTATAAGACAGTTTGATCGGCATTGCTGCAATTCCTATCGATGTTCCATTTTTGTGCGCGTGCGTGTAATCGCAATCGAACTTTCCCGGGTTCCAATAAAGACCATTTCCCCTTCGATTTCAATAGCCTTAACGGATTTCACTGAAAATCCCATATTTCCTCCATAATTTCTCCACAATCAGGCGTTAATACTGTTCCTGCCCCGGAAGGAAGCGGAGAGGAATTGCCCGGTGCAAGAACCATTGAAACAAGGAGGTGAACAATGACGATGACGCCCGTTCGTTGGAAACGCAGATCTCCATGGCGCTGCCTGATGATCGGAATCTTGACCCTCGGGTTGTGCATGGGAGGCGTACCGGCCTGGGCCGGTCCGAAAACGCACCGGCAGGAGAAGCACTATCCCGACCATGGCAAGATCCGAAAGCATATTCCGCGGGATCATCATACCGTGCGGAAAGGGCGCGACAGTTATCACTACCATGAGGGCGTTTTTTATCACCGGGTTCCCCGAGGGTACAAAGTCGTCAGGCCTCCACGGGGTCTGGTTGTCCATCGCCTCCCCTCGGGATTCGAGACCCTGATTATCGCGGGGGTCGCGTACCTCGTGTTTGCCGGTGTTTATTACCAGAGAACGCCTTCCGGGTACGTGGTGGTGGAGGCGCCTCATGAAGATTGCGGTCCCGAGGTGGTGATGTCGGAAGAAGAGGGGCAGATACTGGCTGTAAACGTCCCTATACTCAATGTCCGTTCCGGGCCCGGCATGCACCATCCGGTCATCTGCCATGCGCGCCCGGGCGACCGGCTGGTGATCCTGGGGTCATCGCCGGGGTGGTTCTATGTCCGGCTCCCCTACCGGGATTTCGGCTGGGTGATGTCAAGGCATACCCGTGTCCTGGGACCCGATGCAAAGGGATAAGTCAGGCCGGGTGCGGTTAAAAACATCAATAATAAAAAGGAGAGTACTAATGAAAAGCACAGTATTCGGACGGTTTCTTGCGGCAGCAGCCCTTTCGGCGCTTATCGGTATCAGCCCGGCGTCGGGTGGGGATGGAAATACTCAACTAAAATCAGATGAATCGCATTTCATCAACCATTTTGACCAGGATGGCGATGGTCGGGTTTCCGCGGCGGAATTCGCCGGTGGTCATGAAGACCGGTTCAGCCGCATGGACCGGAACGGGGACGGATACCTCGATGCCGGGGAAACCCCGAGTCGCTCGTTCCATGGACGTTCCTCCAAGGAAAAGCTGATGTCCAAATTCGACATCGATGTGGACGGACAACTCTCCTCGGAAGAGTTTCCCGGACCGGCGAACCGTTTTGCAACCCTGGACACCGATGCGGATGGCGTGTTGAGTGCGACGGAACTGCTTGCGGGGCGGCCGGGGCCGGGGAAAGGCGGCAAGTGCTTTGCAAAAGATGATGCCGATGGTGACGGCAATGTGTCAAAAGAGGAGTTCAGCGGCCCGGAATCCTGTTTTAACCGCCTGGATGCCGATGGAGACGGGTCGATTTCCCCGGAAGAAGCCCGGCCGGGGAATAGGGATCAGACAAAATGATGGAAAGTTCATCATTCCTATTCCTGGGTTCCCAAGCTGGAGCTTGGGAACCCAGCGACTTCGAGTGTCGGATAAGTTCCATGAAGAATGTGGAAGACAGGATGAATGTGGACGATGTTAAGACCCGTGATGATGGGGTCTTCCCCCTTCTCCCTCCGGTTTTTAGGAGGGAGAAGGTCGGGATGACGGGGGGTAAAGATTGAAATATTCCAATCGGGTTATCCGGGGAACTCCAGTGGGCGGGTTGAAACCCGCCCTACATCGAAGCGGCCGTAGGGGCGGGTTTCAAACCCGCCCAATTCCTTCCCGGCAGTAAGTAACTCGATTTACTGGAGCGAACCGGATAACCAGTCCAATTTTGAACTTTGACCGTTTCGCGGAAATAACGAATATCAGGCAACAATAAGGGCCACCCCCGGGAGCGCCGCACCCCAGTGCGGCAATCCCGGGCCGCACCACCGGTGCGGCCCTTCTCCTCCCATCGATGCGCAACCCGATTTAACCACTTCAGTCGCCTGAAATTGTATTCCCCTTCAGTCCCGCTCCCGCTCTCACGTGGAATCCCGTTGTTGTTCTGAAATATACAAAGGAATACCGAAAACATCCATCACAGGAATCGATCGCCCGCCATTAACCCCCAGCACAATACGTCCGTCGTATGAAAAAATCGCGGAATCCACTGATCTGTTCCGGAATACCTTCAGCAATTGTCGGCTTTTTGTTTGACATGTCGGAAGGAATTGGGTGTATAAGGGAAATTCTTAGAAAATAAAGCCATATCAGGCGGTTGCCCAAAAAAAGAACTATTATCAGGCAAATATGCTCGAATACTCAGTATGCAGGTCAGATCGACCTTGAATAATAAATGGATAGCCTTCAACTATATCATTCCGGTCTATCATTGTTCTGCAATGTGCGAGTGATGGAGAGGCACCGACTCAACATCAGTGTTATCGTAGTTTTTTCCGATCGCCCTCATTGGATCTTGCGAATGACATCCAGGCGCCAGAATTTACGATTTCAGTGAATAGATAGAACGTTTTCGCAAGAAACAGGAGTTTTTGAGAATGGAGGGAAAATTGAAGAAGAAGATATCAGGAAAAGCACTGATTATCATGCCGGTGCTGGTTTCCATATGCCTGCTCTTTTTTGAAGTGCTGCCTTGCCGGACATCTACAGCAATTGCCACCGATAGGGTGGCATTCTCTTCGACTGGTTCAACAGGAGCAACAGTAGAATGGGTTCAACGCTATAATAGTCCAGAAAACGGCCATGACTCGGCCAGGGCCATAACGATCGACAGCATGGGAAATGTCTATGTCTCAGGCAACTCATCTATCCCTGGTAACGTGGTCACGACGATCAAGTATGATACCTATGGCAATCAGCTATGGGCGCGACGCTACGATGGTCCGGGATCCAGCTCCGAATATGCCTGTGCCATAGCGGTTGACAGTTCGGAAAACGTGTATCTCAGTGGCTTTTCATTGGGAAGCACCTACGAAGTCTCCTTCCTCACGATCAAGTACGACACCAATGGTGTAAGGCAATGGGTTCGACGCTATAGCGGTCCGGGAAAGGGAAATGACGTCCCCTCTGGCATGGCTATCGACAGCTTGGGTAACGTGTATGTCACCGGCTCCTCACAGGGAAGCACGGCTGATAAAGACTATGCCACGATCAAGTACGACACCAATGGCGTAAGGCAATGGGTTCGACGCTATAACGGTCCGGGAAAGGGAGATGACGTCCCCTCTGGCATGGCTATCGACAGCTTGGGTAACGTGTATGTCACCGGCTCCGCACAGGGAAGCACGACTGGAAAAGACTATGCCACGATCAAGTACGACACCAATGGCGTAAGGCAATGGGTTCGACGCTATAACGGTCCGGGAAAGGGAGATGACATCTCCTCTGCCATGGCTGTCGACAGCTTGGGAAATGTTTATGTCTCCGGCTCCTCACAGGGAAGCGCTGGTAAAGACTACACCACAATCAAGTACGACACCAACGGCATAAAGCAATGGGTTCGACGCTATAACAACCCGGAAGGCATGCTCAATGCCATGGCCGTCGACACCTTGGGAAACGTGTATGTCACCGGCAGCTTACCAGGGGAAAGGAATGTCGACTATGTTACAATCAAGTACGACGCCAATGGCGTAAGGCAATGGGTTCAACGCTATAACGGCCCGGAAAATGGTGATGACTATGTCGATGCCATGGCTGTCGACGTCCTGGGAAACGTGTATGTCACAGGCTACTCATATGGGAGCACGACTGGTGTTGACTGTGTCACGATCAAGTACGACGCCAATGGCAATCAGCAATGGGAGCATCGCTATGATGGTCCGGGAAACGGTGATGATGCTGCCGATGCCATGACCATTGATAGCGCGGGAAATGTTTATGTCACAGGCGGTTCGATTGGAAACGGCACGGGTTACGACTACGTAACGATTAAATTCTGTAACTATTCAGCATCCGTCATGAACGATTCGGATGCGGGAACACCTTGTTTCCTGTCATGTCGACAGATATCTGATTTATAGCAAGGAATCAGCACCACCCATGATCACCGGTGAAATCAAATCCAAAGTTGACCGCATCTGGGATACCATGACGTAGGATGTGCTGACGCAGGAAGCGCATCGATTGAGGTGCGCTTCCTGCGTCAGCGCATCCTATAAATTGGATGCCGGAAAAATCAATCCCGGCTATTGAGCGCCTCAATATGAAAGGAAACTTTTGAAAATTCTCACTGTTATTGTCGGATTGCTGATGTTCTCCGGTTGCGCGGGCAAACATGTGACCGTGCGCGAGGATAACAAGCTGTCGCTGGACGGCTGTTATCCGCTGCCGAACTGTGTTTCAAGCGAGACATGGATTTTATACAACAGGACCGCGCCGTTTGAGTTGGCAATTCCCCGGGAAGAGGCCTGGCCGATGATCGAAAAGGCGATTCTGTCCATGCCGCGCACGGAAATCGTGGAATACAACGAGGTTTATATTCACGCCAAATTCAGAAGCCGCGTGTTCGGGTTTGTTGACCATCTGGAACTGTTGCTCGATCCGGACCAGGATCGGATTTCCGTCAGATCCTCGTCCGCGATCGCCATCTTTGATTTTGGCGTCAATCGCCTGCGGATTCACAATTTGCGAAAACAGCTTGCGGAACTGAACATCATCAGGGAATAAAACTGATGGCTATGTAAAAAGTCGGTTTTCGGATGGCAAAGTAAAAAGTTCAAGATCAAGGCGCGCAAATCCCGAGGAATGCAGCGTACTTGGTCGTACGTGTATGTTTACAAGGCGTAAGCCGCAAATGACGAGGGATGCAGCGCAACGCAGATATTGGACTTTTTACGCGGCCATCAAAACCATCCGGGAGGAAGATAAATTGAGCAATGCACCCATTTGTTTCGAGGAAAAAGACCAGATCGGCCTGCTGACGTTAAACCGCCCCAAAACCATCAACGCGGTGGATCAGGCCATGCTTGAATCGCTCCACCGGTTGTTTGACGAACTGCAGGAGAGCGGAACCGTCCGGGTGGTGATCCTCGCCGGGGCGGGTGAAAAAGGCTTCTGTTCGGGCATGGATATCAAGGAATCGGCCCCCAAGCTTTTCGAGGCGTCCTGCGGTCAGATCTATCATTACCAAAGCATGGCCTCCGCCTTGATCGCCAAGATGAGAAAGATTCCACAGCCGATCATCGCCGCCATAGACGGGGTGGCGGCCGGCGCCGGGTTCAGTTTTGCACTTGCCGCCGATGTCCGGATCATCACGCCCCGGACGCGCTTTAACGCGGCCTACATCAACCTGGGGCTCGGCGGTGCCGACCTTGCCAGCAGTTATTTTCTGCCCCGGCTTATCGGGGCGGGAAGGGCGCATGAATTCTTGTTGACGGGTGACTTCATGTCCGCCCAAGAGGCGATGGCGCTGGGGGGGGGTAAAGATCTGATCAATAAGGGTGGCCCTCCCGGGAGCGCCGCACCCCAGTGCGTCAACCTTGGTCGCACCAGCGGTGCGGCCCGTCTCCTCCCATCGATGCACTACCCGATTTAACCTCTTTAAACGTCTGAAATTTATTTTGCCACCAGTCCCCGCTCCCGCTCTCAAGTGATCCCGATATCCGATGTGTTGTTGCGAATACAGAGGAACACCGACGACAACCAATACCGGAATCCGATCGCCCGCCATTAACCCCAGCGCAATTCATCCGCCGTATGAATAAATCGCGATGAACCCTTGTATCTGTTCCGGATATCGTTCACCAAGCCGGCTTTTTTGTTTGACATGTCGGAAGAAATTGGGTGTATAAGGATTATTCGTAAATTTAAAGCAAATCAGCCGGTTGTCGGAAAGTTAAGAGGAGCTAATATCAGTAATATGCCCGAATACCCAGTATGCAGGTCAGCTGATAATAAATGGTTATACCCTTGGTGATACGAAGCGTTGCTTTCATCGTATTCTCTGTCATTGCATTCGTTGGGTGCACGACGCCGACGAGGGTGATTAGGGATGCCGACACGAACTACAACTTCGTGTTCCCTCAAATGCCAGATCCGAAACCAGAAATCGTTAACAGCCGCCTCGAGCGCATCGACCGATATTTCCTTGGTCTTATCCCACTTTACTCGGTAAACGGTGAGTGGGAATTCGAACTCACCGCGGATTCTCAGTGGGTTGCCGTTTTGCGCAGAGACTTTAAGAAGATACAGTGGGATCAAATCTCATATTCTCGAGAAGTCCCTGCTTGGTTCAACCCGTCATCTGAACGGTTTACTGTTTGGCATTTGCATCCTACGTCATATGTAGCAGCGCATTTGTTCGTCGAGCGTAATCCGGAGGATGAATCCAGAGTTCATGTTTTTATACGACGACATTGATTTTGCAGCCATAACATTTCGCTTAAGCGGGACCGGGCGGATCGTGCCGCTTTGGCAAGTATATCAAAAATCAACTTTTAAGGCTTCGGGGTTGGTCGTACTTGATACGCGCCCGGCCCCTTAGCTTTTCGTTATGCCAGCAACACGTGAGGGTGAATGGGATCTTCAAGAAATCCATATGTCATTAAAGGCGGCCCAAGACTACGGCCTTCAGTCGTCGCTTTCGTGGATATTCTGGGCTACACCGACCTTGTTAAGAAGATCTTTGCAGGCGGTGGTGCTGATGCTCTCCTAAAAGAATTACATCGCGCCTTAAGAGAGTCACGCAAGCAAGTTGACCCCAAGCACGACGATGTTTCTCGTCGTTTTAGCAAGAAGGACTTTTCTGCCTTCAGGGCTTTCACTGATAATGTCGTGATCGGTCATCCTATCTATGACGACGGAGAGAGCGAATTAGGTTCAATGTTTTCTGATCTGGCGTTCTTCCAAATGATCCTTGCCATGAACGGTTTCTTTGTGCGGGGGGCGATTTCGGTTGGGGAGTTTTATATGGACGATATAGCGGTATTTGGTCCTGCTCTGATTGAAGCATATGAAGCAGAGCAAAGGTTAGCTCGAGACCCTCGCATTGTCTTGACCGCGTCTGCCAAAGAAGCTGTGGAAGGTCATCTCAAATACTATGGCAGAAAGAAGCATGCCCCGCAGGTCAGGGATCTTTTGAAAGACTCTGATGGACAGTACTTTTTGAATTATCTGGACACCATTGTTCCAGAAGAGGGTTACTTCTACGAGCAGGAGCTGAAAAGACATAAAGCAGCTATTGAAAGGAAACTTGTTGAACATCAAGCAAATCCACCAATATGGAGCAAGTATATATGGGTCGCAGAGTATCACAATTACTACTGTGAGAATTGCCCGGAGGATTGTACGCACCTCAAGATCGATCTGGAGAAATATAAAATGAGGCCTCGTTCAATTGTAGACTGATGCGTAACGAATGTGTCAACCGGACGCGCGGGGACACGTGGTGGCGTTTTCCGTAGTCCCTTGGCCGCGCGCCGGTTACGCTGTCATTAGTGCCGTGACCGAATCTATTCACACCCGTAAGGAAATTTTCCACAGTGGACATCCCACGGATATTCAACATCACTGAGAGTGCTCACCGCATCCACAACCCGATCACACCCGAAAAGCTCGCCACTCTCGGCGCGGCGCTGCGTCTGGAATCGGGGGCCCGAGTGCTCGACCTCGGCAGCGGTTCGGGGGAGATGCTGTGCACCTGGTCACGCGATCACGGTGTCATCGGCATCGGCATCGATATGAGCCAGTTGTTCACCGAGCAAGCGAAACTCCGTGCTGAAGAACTCGGCGTCGCCCATCAAGTCAAGTTCATCCATGGCGATGCTGCCGGCCTATGTCTCTGACGAGAAGGCCAGTGTGGCAGCCTGTGTCGGTGCCACTTGGATCGCCGGGGGAGTCGTTGGCACTATCGAGCTTCTGGCGCGGAGCCTGCGCACCGGAGGGATCATCCTCATCGGCGAGCCCTACTGGCGGCAGTTACCGCCGACGGAAGATGTTGCCAAGGGGTGTCTTGCCAACTCAATCTCCGACTTTCTCATGCTGCCAGAACTTCTCGCGTCTTTCGGCCACCTTGGCTACGACGTCGTTGAAATGGTTCTGGCTGACCAGGACGGCTGGGACAGATACGAGGCGGCCAAATGGCTCACCATGCGCCGATGGCTTGAAGCCAATCCCGACGACGAGTTGGCGAAAGATGTTCGAGCCGAACTGACCTCGGAACCCGAGCGCTACGCCGCTTACACGCGTGAATACCTGGGCTGGGGTGTGTTCGCCCTGATGCCGCGGTGATGTGTTGGCGCATGAAATGTGAAGTGGGGTCTGCTCTTAGCGCTTGACTCATTTGAAACTTGAACGACCAAGATTACTGGGCCTGCCAATTATGATTGATCCCTCCAAAAATCATAGCGGACGTCATTATGTCGGCCCGTTCGAATCTTGATGATCTCGAGGGAGATAATGGCCGATGCGCACTGAAAAGGAGAAGATGCTCGGCGGCGAGGCATACAATGCATCCGATCCCCAGCTTGTCTCCGAACGCGAACATGCCCGGACGCTGTGTCAGGAGTTCACCGCGCTTCCGGCAACCGCACCAGGGGAACAACGGCGGACGCTGCTTTCGTCTCTTTTCGGCGTCGAAACCGACGTTTACATTACGGCGCCCGTTTTTCTGCGACTACGGGTACAATGTGAAACTGGGTACGAACGTGTACTTCAACTTCAATTGTGTGGTGCTCGATGTCGCAACTGTCTCGATCGGCAGCAACACGATAGTCGGTCCCGCGGTTCAGATCTACACGGCGACGCATCCGATGAATGCGGCGGAGAGGCGGCGGGGACTGGAGTCCGGCAAGGCCGTTTCCATCGGCGAAGACGTATGGATCGGCGGCGGCGCGATTATCTGCCCGGGAGTCACGATTGGGGCCGGCACTATTATCGGCGCCGGCAGCGTGGTCATACGGAATATCCCGGCGAATGTGTTCGCGGCGGGAAACCCGTGCCGTGTTATCCGCGCGTTTCCTTGAGGCAATCGCCTGAACGCCCCACCGCTTTCATCGATTTCATCGGGCGGGCCATTCCCCGGTAAGCCGGGTCCCCGCCGTTCTGTCAAACATCACCGGGCATGAGGAGGTAGTGATGATTCGAGGCATTGGAATGGACCGTTTGGCGGCATGGATGAGGGCGGTGTGCCTGTGCGGGGTATTCCTGTACAGCGCCGATGCGCTTGGCGGAGACACCCCTCCGGCGCCTGAAATGCCGGCGCACTGGAAAGTGATATCCGATTTTCAAGTCCCTTCGGCGCAGGTCGACGCAATGAGCCGCAAACTCGGCGCGGAACTCACGGGTGTTCGGAATAGCGTCTATGACGTGAACGGCAAGCGCGTACAGATCAATGTCATCGCCGCTTCAGATGCCGGAATGGTCGAAAAGCTGATGACGCACCTAAGATCGATAAAAGCCGAGGATGCCTTGCTGAAAAAAGGGGAAATCGTCTACGAGTTTGTGGGACAGAACGACGCCTTCCCATCGATTCTGGAGGGACGCCGGCACCTTGACGCAAGCCCCGCGGCTGGAAAATGATCCATTCCGATCCCGGAGTTCCCAAGCGGGAGCGTAGGAACCTGCGCGGTTCCGAATGGTCGGGTAAGTTCATGCAAGGTATTATCGGAGCGGTTCAAACCCTTACCAATGGGCGGCCCCATGGAGAATAACAGCATGGCGAATGATGCAATTCTCTGGCGCCGTCTTGACGCCCCCGGTCACGATGCCTGCCGCCTTGAAGAAATTGAAGGTGGCTGGCGACTGGATGGCGCGGCCGTCTTCCGGCACGGCGGCAAACCCGCGAGCCTGGTCTACCAGGTCGCATGCGATAGCGTGTGGCGGACGCGGGAGGGAATGGTGCAGGGCTGGATGGGGACAGACCGGATCGACTTTCGTGTCGGGAGAACGGCCGATGGGGTGTGGACGCTGAATGACCGGATTGCGCCGCATCTGAATGGGTGTGACGATCTGGACCTCGGCTTTACTCCCGCGACAAATCTGACTCAGTTGCGGCGGGTGGCACTGGAAATCGGGCAGGCCGCGGACGTGCCCGTCGCATGGCTGGACGTTTCGACCGGCACCCTCGATCTGCTGCATCAGCGCTATGAACGACGCACCCGGGAGGGGTATTGGTACGCGGCGCCACAGTTCGACTACGTCGCGCTTCTTGAAGTCCGGGGGGACGGTTTTGTCAAAATGTATCCGGGGCTATGGGAGGCGGAGTGTTAACGGGCTTGCCTTTCTCGTGCGCGTGCGCGTAATCGTAAGGGGGACGACTCTTGCGCTGGTTCATGCTGATCCGGATAGCTCCAGTGGATTTTGTTCCCTTTGTAAAACCGGCTTTTTAACGCGTTCATCAAGATTGTCATGAAAGGAAATCATTGAAATTTATCAGTGTTATTGTCGGATTGCTGATGTTCTCCGGTTGTGCGGGCAAACATGTGACCGTGCGCGAGGATAACAAGCTATCGCTGGACGGTTGTTATCCGCTGCCGAATTGCGTTTCAAGCGAGACGTGGGTTTTATACAACAGGACCGCGCCATTTGAGCTGGCAATCCCCCGGGAAGAGGCCTGGCCGATGATCGAAAAGGCTATTCTGTCCATGCCGCGCACGGAAATCGTGGAATACAACGAGGTTTATATTCACGCCAAATTCAGAAGCCGCGTGTTCGGGTTTGTCGACCATCTGGAACTATTGCTCGATCCGGACCGGGATCGGATTTCCGTCAGATCCTCGTCCTTGATCGCCATCTTTGATTTTGGCGTCAATCGCCTGCGGATTCATAATTTGCGAAAACAGCTTGCGGGACTGAACATCATCAGGGAATGAAATTGATGGGCTCTCACGAGAAACCGGACGCTATCGGGAGGAAAACAGATTGAGCAATGCACCCATTTGTTTCGAGGAAAAAGACCAGATCGGCCTGCTGACGTTAAACCGCCCCGAAACCATCAACGCGGTGGATCAAGCCATGCTGGAGGCGCTCCACCGGTTGTTTGACGACCTGCAGGAGAGCGGGACCGTCCGGGTGGTGATCCTCGCCGGGGCGGGCGAAAAAGGCTTCTGTTCGGGCATGGATATCAAGGAATCGGCGCCGAAGCTTTTTGAAGCATCCTGCGGGCAGATCTATCATTATCAAAGCATGGCCTCCGCCCTGATCGCCAAGATGCGGCGGATCCCCCAGCCGATCATCGCCGCTATCGACGGGGTGGCGGCCGGCGCCGGGTTCAGTTTTGCCTTGGCCGCCGATGTCCGGATCATCACGCCGCGAACCCGCTTTAACGCGGCCTACATCAACCTGGGGCTCGGCGGCGCCGATCTTGCCAGCAGTTATTTTCTGCCCCGGCTTATCGGGGCCGGAAGGGCGCATGAATTTCTGTTGACCGGTGACTTCATGTCCGCCCAGGAGGCGATGGCGCTGGGGCTGGTTAGCCGCATGGTGGAAAAAGCGGAGTTGATGGATACGGCGTATGAGATGGCCAGGAAAATGGCTTCGAAAGATCCCCTGGGCTTGCGGATGACCAAGGAAGCGATAAACCTGAACATCGATGCCGGCTCGCTGGAGCAGGCCATGCACATTGAAAATCGGAACCAGTCCTTTCTGATTGCCGCGATGAAGGGCAATCCGCAAAAATGATGAGGAATGCGTCAATTTTTAACCCCCCTCATCCCGACCTTCTCCCCCCCAAAAACCGGGTGGAGAAGGAGAAAACCCCTTCGGCGCGCGTTGGTTCATTTAGGATAAACCGGCCATCTGGCAGGATGTCATCATCATTGATTAAACCACCCACATGACGGCATCCGATAAGCAAATCGAACTTTAGGAAAAGTAATGCGACCTTTTTCAAACCTTGTACTGATCGGCATGCCGGGGGCGGGGAAAAGCACGGTCGGGGTAATCCTGGCAAAAGTCACCCTGCGGGATTTCGTGGACACGGATGTGCTCATCCAGACGTCACAAGGCCGCACCTTGCAGGAGATTGTGGACACGGACGGCTACCTGGCCCTCCGGAAGATCGAGGAAGACCTGCTCCTCGGCCTGTCGGTCCGGCACCAAGTCATCGCCACCGGCGGCAGCGCGGTATACAGCAGCCCGGCCATGACGCACCTGAAGACTGATGGCCTGATCATCTTTTTGAAACTGGGCCTGGCCAAACTGGAGGCAAGGGTTTCGGACTTCAGCGGACGGGGTCTCGCCCGACGACCGGGACAAAGCTATGCGGAACTGTTTCACGAGCGGGCCGCGCTCTACACGGCACACGCGGACATCACGATCGAGTGCGCCGGCCTGACCCAGGAAGCCGTCTGTGCGAGGATTATCGCGGAAGCCGGGACTTGATTTCAATTCTGATGAACTCGTAAAAAGTCGGTCTCCAAATTCAAAGATTCAGCACCCCGGCCTCGAATGGCTCAAATTCTAGGATGTGCTGACGCAGGAAGCGCATCAATCACAATGCGCTTCCTGCGTCAGCACATCCATATAATGGACCAAAGAAGTTCCTTTCCGCAAAAACGCGGCGAAGCCGAGTTCGTAGCTTTTTAATTCGGAACGTTTCAGCGCAGCGTCCACCAGGTCATCGGCCCAGAAAACCAGATCCAGATCAAATACATTGCCGTCAAAATCAGAGTCCACAAGAACCATGGACAGGGTTTCAAATGGCTGGAAATCATCCGGGCTGGATGCCAGGGTATCTGAGCGAAAATCAAGAACTCGGATCACGTAGTCTTTCCTGCCACTACCAAAAACGCCACTCTCTTCCGGCTGGCCCACCGCCCTCCCATTTCACAACCGGCTGAGAGATAAAATCAAAACCGACCGAATCAATTACCTCATTGACGTCAGCCTCGGAAACCGGCTGATCGGGTCAACACGGAAATGGGTACTTTCAAAAACGTATAAGTTGTTCCGCCATGCCGGATTTCATCCATCATGAATGAAAAACTGATAACGGGTGCAATCACATACAATTTATATCAAAGTTCCATATTAACCTCCTCCTCCTTCCAGAAACAACTTTTAACGCCCATTTGATCCTTTTTTCACGTTTTTTTGACACGCCTTCTGTCAGGTTAACCCCATCACTATTTTTCAGTCTCCATCTTTCGGGGGCAACAAATGGATAGGGAAAACTACCACAGGAAGGAATTACAGATAGCCGACAAGGGTATGGATTTGCCCGAAGCTGTTATAAGCAGCATCGAAAAGGCGTTTCCCGGTGCCGAAATTACGGAAGTTGAAAAAGAAAAGTGGAAAGGAAAGGTTGTTACGGAAGTTGAACTCACCACAAAAGACGGTATTCATTATAAAGTGTATTGCGAAAGACGGCAAAATTCTGAAAATCGAGGAAGAGGATGACTGGTTTGGTTAAATTACGAATCGAAAAAAATGAAAAAGAAAGGGAAGAAAAATGAAAAAACACATGTCAAACCATTGGACGATATCTCTTGTTCTGGGAATTTCTCTGGTGCTTGGCGCGCCACATCTGGCCGGAGCGAAAAACGTACCGGAAACGATACAACGCATCATAGAAAAAGAATTTCCCGGTGCTGAAATAACGGAAGTGGAAAAAGAAATATGGCAGGACGGGGTTGTCACGGAAGTTGAACTGATATCCACCGATGGCATTTATTATGAAGTGTATGTGTCTGAAGACGGGCAGATTCTGAAAGTCGAAGAACAAGAGGGTGAACTGCCGTGGATCGGCGGCGAGTTGTCCATCGGTATGGCCGCCCGCGGAGAGCGGGAAATCTATAAAGACGTGGGCAGCGAATTTGAGCCCGCACTCTTTATCAGGTATGAAAACGGGCCCTTTGAAATCGAGGGATATGATGGGCTGGACGCTTCGTTCAAGTTGTTTGGAACCGGTTCTTATGAAATCGCTTTAAAAGGATCTGTTGATTTCGAAGACGGGGATGATTTTGACGACAGCGACTATTTTGAAGGCATGGATGAACTGGATACCCCTTACAGTGTCGGGCTGGAGTATGAAACCATTTTTGCCGGCTGGAAGGTAGAGCTGGAATTTGAGCAGGATGTCAGTGGCGAACATGACGGCCAGGAAGTAGAGCTATCGCTGGGATATCCGTGGATGGCCGGCGGCTTTGAGTTCCAGCCGACGCTGAGTGCCACGTGGTTGAGTGAAAAGACAGTGGACTACTTTTACGGGGTTTCAGTAAAAGAGGCAAGGCCGGATCGTCCGGTCTATTCTCCTGGTGCAAGTTATGAAATCGGGGCAGAGGTCATGATCCTGCGGCCGCTGTTTGGAAATTTCACGGCGGTGGGAATTGTTGAAATCTCAACATTCGGAAAAGACATTACCGACAGTCCCCTGGTGGATGAGGACTATGAAATCGAAGGCGGTCTGGGCATTATGTATACGTTTTAACCCTATAGCATTCAAGTTTGCTTAAGTTCAGGCTTCGAAATCCGTCTCGCTATCGGTATCGAAATCGCAATCGAACCCGAACCCGATTTTGCTGTAGAGAAAAAATACAACCCCTTGAATGAAGTAGATAACCAGATAAAAAAATATAAAGACACCATCGTTATGGCAAAAGGTTCTAATCGCATAAGATTAAATCAAATATTGCTTTTTGGATGCCTGTTTCTGATTTCCGCATGCACGGTTGTCCCGGTCAAGGACCGCAAAGACATTTCCGCAAAACTGCCGGCGCAATTTTCTGCCAGTGATATGTCGGAATCGGAAATCAGCCTGACCTGGGAACAGAGTTTTCCGTCCGCGAGCCTGAAATCCGATGTCCGGGTGCTTCTTGAAGCAAATTTTGAGCTGGAAGCTGCCCGTGCCCGCGCGGAGCAGGCTGCCGCCGCCTATGGCATTTCAAAATCAGCGCTCATGCCGTCTGCATATGCAAATGCCGGTTTTGAACGTTCGCGGGAGGAAGCAGATGATGACCCCGATTCAACCGAAACGGACAGTACCATTTCCTTTGGCGCGGCATTGTACTGGGAGCCGGATATCTGGGGCCGCCTGCGTGCCAGGAAAGAAGCGGCATCGTTAATGCTCGAAGAAAAGCAGGTGCTGGCGGACCAGGTGGCCCTGGAAATGCAATTCCTGCTGGTGGAGACCTGGATCACCTGGCATGCTTCGCGCAGGCTGGAAGATGTTTTAACGGCCCAGCAAACAACTAACATGCAGATACTGGACTTAACCGAACTGCGGCTGGCCCAGGGCGACGGCAATTCTCTGGATGTGTTGCAGCAGAAGGGCCGCATGGCCAGCGTGGACCGGGAAATGCCCGGGGTGGTTTCGGAAAAACAAAGCGCAGCCAATGCTTATGCGGTGCTGATGGGGAGTTTCCCGGGTGAAGGCGTCCGTCCGGCGGATGATTGGCCTGTTTTAAAACCCCTGACCACAGTCTCTTCCCCCCGTCAGCTCATGGCAGAACGGCCGGATCTGCGGGCGGCTTTCCTGGCGCTTCAGGCCGCGGATCATGAACTGGCGGCCGCCATTGCCGACCGGTTGCCGAGGATATCCATAGAATCGGTGTATACGGAAAGCGGAAGCCGCGTGTCTGAAATCGGCGGTCAGACAGCGCTGCGCTTTGCCAGTGGATTGCTGGCACCTGTCTTTGACGCGGGGCGCCTGAAGTCAGAGGCGGATCAGCGCAAGGCAGAAACCCGTGAATCATTAGCCATTCTTGAGCAGGCCATCTTGACAGCCGTCCGGGAAGTGGAAGACGCCCTTTTTCGGGAAAAGGCATTGTTTGATCAACGTATCCTGCTGAAAAAAGAAATTGAAATTGCAGAGCAAACCGTGGGCAAAGCCAGGCTGCGGTATGTCAACGGCCAGGAAACGTTTTTGCCTGTGCTGGCAGCTTTAGCCAAGCTGCAGACATTGCAGCGGGATGAAATTAGGTTGAAACAGGATATTCTTACGAACAGGTGCCGTCTTCTCAAGGCCCTTGGCGCCAAATGGAGTCGTGATCGTGAAACGTTTTAAAAAGAATAAATTCCTTCCCGCTTTGATCGCACTGGCAGGATGTGCCGTCACCCTATTGCTGGTTGCCCTTGGAGATGAAGCGGATTTTCAGGTTGTTACCTCAATGCCGCTGACCGTGGAAACGCTTTTTGTAAAAAAAACGGATTATCAAATCCAGGTGCCGGCATGGGGATTTGTTGCACCAAGGGAAACACTCGATATCTGTGCAGAGGTACCGGGAAAAGTTGTTCAGGTGCCGGATAGTGTTTTTGCCGGTGCCGGGGTGAAGGAAAACGAATTGTTGTTTAAGATAGACGATCGCACCTATCAAAACACACTGGCAGAGGCCATTGCCGAAAAAAGCCAGGCGCAGCAGGCTTTGGAGATTGAAAAAGGGCGTCAGATCATTGCGGAAAAGGAATGGGAGTTTCTGGAAAATTCAAAATGGCAGGGCAGCAAAAATAAATCCCTGGCATTGCGCATACCCCAGCTCAGAGAAAGTGAAGCCGCCCTGCAAATTGCTGCTGCAAAAGAGGCCCGGGCGGCGCTGGATGTTGAGCGGACACAAATAACCGCGCCGTGCGATGGTGTGATTCTCGACGAGAACCTTGCTTTGGGGCGGTTTCTTGAAATCGGAGACGCGGGACTGCAAATTGCCTGCACCGACCGCTATCAAATCACGGCATTCTTTTCTCCGGAATATGCCATTGATCCCGGAGCAAGCACGGTATCCGTAAATATCGGGTCAAACCGCCATGAAGGGGTTATCCGGTCGGTATTGCCGGAGATTGATCGAAAAACACGTCATAAACAGGTGCTGATTGAATTTTCGGGCAGCCAGGTTGTTTTGGGGGACTATGCTGAGCTGATGCTGCCCGGTCCTTTTTTTGGTGACGTGACTGTGCTTCCTAAAAAAGCGCTGAGATCCGGCAATACGGTTTGGGTGTTAAGTGAGAATCGCACGCTGGAAATCCGGACGGTAACCGCTTTGGGGAAAGACACGAAAAATGTGGTCGTTGGGGAAGGCCTTTTTGAAGACGATCAGGTTGTGCTTTCCCATATCGCCACCCCGCTGGCCGGCATGAAGCTGACTGCTTTGCAACAGCAGCCTGAAAATAACTCCAATAGGCAAAAAAATGGAGAACCGGCCAGATGACATCTTTTCTTGAGTTTATGTTAAAATGGACGGTTTTTGCCAATGCCATGATGGGGGTGCTGATTGTCGGGGGGCTGTTAGGGGCCATGACGATCCGGCAGGAATTGTTTCCGGCCCAGAAAGAACGGAAAGTGGAGCTGGCGATTGACCTGCCGGGGGCATCTCCGGAAGAAATTAACAAATCAATCCTGACGGTGGTTGAAAATGCCGTGCGCGGGCTGGATGGAATCAAGCGTGTTGATTCAGAAGCAAGCGAGAACACCGGGCAGGTGACCATGACCCTGCTGGATAACGCTGATCCGCAGCAGGCGCTTAATGATATCAAAATCGCCGTGGACCGGATTGAAACGTTTCCCAAAGATGCCGAAAAACCGGTTATTACCATCCCGTCATATGTTGAAAAAGCACTTTCCATTGTCGTGTATGGCGATCAGCCCCTCATATGGCTCCGCAAAACCGCTGAAATTCTGCGCGATGATTTGCGCACCGGTGTGGGGCTCCGGAAAGTGGAACTGGCCTTTCCCCGCGACCAGGAAGTTTCAATTGAAATCCAGGAGAAAATACTGCGTCAATACGGATTCACATTGGAGGAACTTGCCGATAAAATACGGCAGAGTACGCCGGACTTACCCGGCGGTACGCTTTATACAGAAGAATCGGATATCGTATTGCGAACATCCGGGCGCCGGGAATGGGCGGATGCGTTTCGCGATGTGGTGGTAGCGCAGACGCCGGCCGGTATTCCGCTGCGCCTGTCCGATATCGCGGTCTTAAACGACGGTTTTGGGGAATCAGCCATTGAATGCTGGTTTAACGGCCGGCCTGCCATCCTGATCGATGTGTTTGCAGTGGGCAGTGAAACCCCCATATCGGTTGAAGCCGCGGTCCGGGGGTATCTGGATTCTGTTGCGGAAAAGAAGTTTTCAGGCGTTGAAATCGTCATCTTTGAAAATCAGGCAGCCGCCTATCGCAGCCGAATGGCATTGCTCGTGGAAAATGCCGTTATCGGACTGGTACTGGTTCTGGTAACTCTAGGCCTGTTTCTCACGCCGAATCTGGCGTTCTGGGTCACGGTCGGAATTCCCACGTCGATGCTTGGCGGTCTGCTGTTCCTGCCGCTGTTCGGCGGATCATTGAACATGATTTCATTGTTTGCATTTATCGTGACCATCGGCTTGGTTGTGGATGACGCGATTGTGATCGGTGAAGCCATTTATGTGCAACGGACCAAAGGACTGAAGCCCCTGGCCGCTGCGGTTCAGGGATTAAAAGAGATGGGCGGGCCTACGATGCTGGCCACCGCGACAACGATCATTGCATTTACACCCATGTTTTTTGTGCCCGGCGAAATGGGGGGGGTTTTCTGGCAAATTCCGGCGGTGGTGATTGCCGTGCTTCTGATTTCCCTCTATGAATCTCTTTTTATTCTGGGCGCCCATATTGCGGCAGAACACCCGGATCGCCCGTGGCTGAAAGTGCTGGCCCGGCCCCAGCAGAAGGTGAATGAAACATTGACGTCGTTTATTCACTACCGCTTTCGGCCGTTTATTCAGGCAGGGTTGCGGCGGCCATTGACTTTGCTTGTTACGGCGGTTTCTTTTCTGTTTATCACTGTGGGCGCAATGACAGGTGGCCTGCTGAACTTTGCGTTCACGCCCACTATCGAGTCAGACACGGTGATTGCCCAGGCGGCGCTTCCGTACGGGGCTCCCAGGCAAAAGTCCATTGCCGTTGCCCAAAAACTGGTCGATTCGGCCAACACGGTGCTTGGGGAACACAACATGTCCTCGCCGGGTATTTTTTCTCTGATCGGACGCGGCTGGAGGAAGGAGAGGTTGAAGTGGAGACCCTGGCCGGGTCCCATTATATCTCAGTGCTCATGGCCCTTCCGCCGGAAGCGGAACGCACGCTTTCGGGACGGGAATTTGCCGCGGCATGGCAGAAAACGTTTGGATCGCCCGGAGAACTGGAAGCACTGAATTTTACAGGAGAGACCACCGTTGCCGGCGGCGAGCCGATTATGCTGGAGGTGTTCCATCCGGACCCGGATGTTGCGCAAGCTGCTGCGCTCTCCCTGGGTGAGCAAATGCGCCTGCTGGCCGGACTGACATCCGTGGATGACGGTGTTCGTACCGGAAAACCGGAACTGACGATTCAATTAAAAGACAGCGGCCTGCACATGGGCCTGACCGCCGAGGAAGTGGCAAAGCAGGTCCGGCACCGGTATCACGGGGCTGAAGCATTCCGGTTTGTGCGGGACGGGAATGAAATTAAGGTGATGGTCCGTTTGAGTGAAGAAGAACGCAGCCGGGAAAGCACGCTGGCGGATGTGCAGTTGAAAAGCCCGGCAGGCGCATTGATTCCGCTTACAGAAGTGGCAGATATCACCCAGACCCGATCGTTTACCAGCCTGGCCCGGCGTGACGGAAAGCGGATTTATCCGGTCACCGCAGACATTGCGTTCGGCATTAATGACGATGACGTGGAAGACGCTCTGGAAGACGCCATTCTGCCGCTGGTGCTGGCTGATTTTCCCGGCGTGTCGGTTCATTTCGGCGGCGAGGAAGAGGAAAATGATGAAGCGCTGGCATCTTTAGGGTATGGATTTTTGATTGTTTTAGGAATGATGTATCTGCTGCTGGTGTTTCATTATAATTCCTATCTGCAACCGGTATTTATATTGGCGACGATTCCGTTCGGCCTGATCGGTGCGGTCTGGGGACATATCCTGATGGGCTGTGATCTTTCCATTGTATCCGTGATCGGGATTCTTGCCATGGCCGGGGTAGTGGTGAATGATTCCATTGTTCTGGTGACCACCTGTAACCGGTATCAAACCACAGGCATGCCCCTGCATCAGGCGATTGTGGATGCCGCATGCAACCGGTTCCGTCCGATTCTGCTGACGTCGCTGACCACGTTTTTCGGCCTGGCGCCCCTGCTGCTGGAGACGTCGGAACAGGCCCAGTTCCTGATTCCGGCAGCCGTTTCCATCAGTTTCGGGCTCGTGTTCGGGACAGTGATTACGCTGGTGCTGCTGCCGGGAATGATTCATTTTTTTCAAAAAAATAAAGAAGTTACAGCTTGACGATAGGATCAGGAAAAAAATATCAGGTCCGCCCGGGTCCCTTTTCCCGGGGTGCCGGAAATGGTGAACTGCCAGTTCATGCGTTCACACAGGCGTTCGACAATGGTAAGCCCGATTCCGGATTTTCTGCCGGTATCATCCATTCCCGGGCCGCTGTCTGAGACGCTGATCCGTTCGGGCGAGACGATAATTTCGACGTTGCCTTTCATGGTGTAGGCAAAGGCATTGCGCACGAGGTTTCCCAGGGCAATGGTTACAAGCGACTCCGGGGCCTTGATGGAAACAGCATCCGGCGCCAGAATATTCACTTCCACGGGTTTTGATTCCAGCAGGTAACCGTAGGTTTCCACAACATGTTCCGCAACCCGTTTCAGGTCGCTGGCCTCATCACTGTCCGTGCCGTGCCCCAGTCTGGCCAGCATCAGGAAGGTGTTGATGAGCATTTCAATATCTGTGACGGACCGTTCAATACGTGCCAGGGGCTGCACAATCCCGGAGTCCGATTCCTTTGTTCTTCGGCGCAGAATCTCAACCGCGGTTTTGATGACGCTGACCGGCGTGCGAAGTTCGTGACTGGCATGAGAGGTAAACTCCCGTTCACGGCGGGTAAAATCTGAAATCCGTTTTAACAGCTGGTTGATTTTTTCCGACAGCATACCGATCTCATCCGGCGAGCTGAAGGAGCTCAGCTCGCTGGCCGGTTCATCCGGAGAAATGGACTGAACCGCTTCCGCCAGCTCGGAAAGGGGATTGAGAATACGATTTGACAGGGACCGGGTCAGAAGCCAGCCTAAAATAAATATACCGGCTCCGATTCCGATTAACGCTATACGTATATAGTGCTCAAACCAATCACTTGTTTCAAAGGGTGACACATCATAAAAAATATAGAGTTTTTGACCGGTTGAAGGAATCGGAATAATGGCCGCATGATAATCGATGTCATCCGCAACCTCAAAAACGCCGGGGCTGTGGTGAGCCACAAATGCCTGCAGATTTTGCGGGACGCTGGAAATGTCCATGTATGCTGAAATTTGCAGTGGTAGGGGGGACGGGATTTCACCATGTTCTTCTAAATGACGTGCGATTCTACCGGCGATTTCCGAAAGCTGACGGTTGAACGCCAGGTCTTCAGAAATTTTCAGCATTCCGGATATGCCCCATGAATAGACGATCAGCAATACGGCCAGGTAGCCGCAGAAATAGAAGACAATTCTGGATCGGAGGGTTTTGGGCTTTCTTGTCATTGGTCTTTTATCCTGAACCCGATGCCCACAACGGTTTCAATAAGAGAAGGCCTGCCCGGTTCATCCAATGCTTTTCGCAGCGCGTAAATGTGCGTTCGCAGAGAATCGCTGGCCGGTTTCCAATCTCCCCATAAATGGTATTCCAGATCTTCCCTCGACACCACCTCGGGGGCGGATTGCATTAGTTTTACAAGACGGCCAAGTGAAGTCCGGTACCTCCTTTTTCTTTTTCCAGAGATGATGACCTTTTACCTTTTTCAGTCAATCACCAAAACGTTACGTACAGTCTATTGCATGCTTCACAGGTGGTGAGAATTTCAGGGGCGGCCACTGTTATCGAAAGTGCGAAATCTGTGAGAAACAAAGATCTGTGAACAATAAATCTGGCAATCCTTCCCACTCAAAACCAAAAGCATCAAATGATTTTGCCATTTAGGTAAACTGGAATAAGAATATATGGTTATCGGGTTTGCTCCAGTAATTGACAATTCACCATTGACAATTCACTATTCACAATTCTCCTTTATCTTTAAAGGCTTTAATCAATAGTGAATTGTGAATAGCTAATGGTGAATTGTGAACCGGAATAAATGCAACTGGAGTTTTCCCGATAACCAGATAAGAATAATAAACGAGAGGGAGATTATGAAGCCATACGATGTGGTGGTGATCGGCGCCGGCAATGCCGGCTTGACGGCAGCGGCCACGCTGTCGCAAAAAGGAATGAATGTACTGCTGTTAGAGCGGCATAACATCCCCGGCGGCAGTGCCACCAGCTTTTGCAGGGGGCGGTTTGAGTTTGAGGTGGCCCTTCATCAGCTTTCCGGTATTGGCACTCCGGAAAAACCCGGCCCGTTGAGATCCACCCTGGACCAACTCGGCGTGACCATCGACCTGGAGTTTATTCCCATGACTGACCTTTACCGGGTAGTGGTGGGAGACCGGATTGACATGACCCTGAAACCGAACCTTGGCGAGGTTCTTTCAGAACTTTGCCGCCATTTTCCCCACGAGGCAGATGGCATCAAAGGCTATTTTGATTTGCTGTACCAATTTTTCCTCCAGGTCATCAGCGTCTTTTATCTCAAAGACCCGGAAACCAGTCGTGAAAAGTATCCCCTGTATTTCCGGTATTCCCTTAAAACCGCGGAAGAAGTGATGGCACAATTTATCACCGATCCGCTGCTCAAAACCGTTTTATCGCCCTATACAACCTATGTGGGTGTGCCGCTGTCAAAAATGGCATTTACAGACATGGCGGCCATGTTTTTTTCCTACATTGAGTTTTTACCCATGCATTTAAAAGGCGGGTCCCAGGCGTTGTCAAACGCACTGGCGAACCGGGTGATTGCAAACGGCGGGACCATTCGTTACAGTTGCGGGGTGGAAAAAATCCTTATAGAAGACGGTGCTGTGTGCGGGGTTATGACCCAAACCGGTGAAATCATTCCGGTGCGCTACGTGATTTCCAATGCCTCCAAGTACAGCACTTATGTGGAATTAATGGACGAAGATCATGTGCCGGATACCATAAAAAACGAGTTGCGCCAGGCCGCTCACAGTCCGTCTGCGTTTACTCTGTACATGGGTCTGGACTGTGAACCGTCTGTTGTCGGCATTACCGAGTCCAGCAATTTCCTGCTGTCCGGGACCGACCTGGAAAAAATGTTTTCCCGCATGAAAATTATGGATATTGACGAACGCGACGGTATGATACTTTCCTGTTACAACCTGATGGACCCAAGGTTCTCGCCCCCCGGAACCTGCCAGGTAGCCCTGGTGACCTTAAAGTATGGCGAACCATGGCTACGGGTGCCGCCGGAGCGGTATGCATCTGAAAAATACCGGATCGCCGACAACATGCTTGCTGCTTGTGAAATCTATTTCCCTGGCATTCGGTATCATATCGAGGAAATTGAAATCGCCACCCCAATCACCCACATGCGGTATCTGGGAACCCCCACCGGCTCCATTTACGGGTTTGAAAATTTTTTAAAGGATTCTGAACTCTTTATTCCAAACAAGGCCCATATCCGGGGACTTTACTGTGCCGGCGGGTCCGTGGGGTTGTGCGGGTTCCAGCCCACCCTGGATTCCGGTGTGCAGGCGGCCAGATTGTTATTGAGAGAAAAGGCATAAGAAAAAGGAGAAGCTCATGAGTCAGGACATCATTATGCAGCTCGATGGATACGAAGAAATCCTGCGAGAAATTGAAATCTCTCGCAAATATGGACTGGCTCTGGAAGTTGACAAGGGAAGCGGGGCGGAATACGTTCGGCGGTTGCACCCGTCGGTGATGGATCTGCGGGTCAATCAGGTGATCAGCGAAACTGTTTCAACCAAAACCTTGCGCCTGGTTTCTCCGGACGGATATCTGCCTCCGTTTCAGGCGGGACAATATATCGCCCTGTATCTTGAAATTGACGGAATCCGAACGGGGCGTCCTTACAGCATTTCATCGCCCCCCAATCAGACCGGGTATTACGATATCACCGTGCGCCGGATGCAGGATGGGCTAGTTTCCAATTATCTGATGGATCGTGTGAAAGCGGGGGATATGATACAAACCTCCGGCCCGGACGGACGGTTTGTGTATAATCCCTTAATTTACGACAAAACCCTTGTATTGATTGCTGGCGGCAGCGGTATTACGCCGTTTATGAGCATGATCCGGGAGATTGCCGGACGCGGTCTTGACCGGCAAGTCTTCCTGTTCTATGGCAACCGGACGAAAGAAGATGTCATTTTTAACTGTGAGTTAAAGGACCTTTCCACCTGGTTTGATAATATCCATTATATTCCCGTAATCCAGAACCCGGAAGGCGGATACAAGGGACATACCGGCTTTATTACCAGAAAAATCATTTCAAATGAAATCAAGGATATCAGCCATAAAACATTTATGTTGTGCGGCCCTCAGGCCCTTTACGATTTTTGTGTACCTGAACTTACAAAAATCGGGGTGCCAACGAAAAAAATCCGGCAGGAAATTTATGGGGAGCCGGTCAATCTCTATGACTCTCCTGGCTGGCCGAAGTCTATAAGTCTTTATGATTCGTTTACCATCAACATCAGGGGGGCTGGAGCATTCAAAGCACCGGCCGGTGAGTCGCTGTTGTCCTCGCTTGAGAAAAACGGATTTGTCCGGCCCTTTGTCTGCCGGTCCGGTGAGTGCGGTCTTTGTCGGCTCCGCGTGGTCTCCGGCAAGGTGTACCAGCCGCCGGGGGCGCTGGTGCGGGCATCAGACCGGCAATTCGGGTATGTACATTCGTGTGTGGCCTATCCCTTATCAAATCTGGAAATTATGCTCTAAAACGCCAGGATGATGGCAACTGATGTGCTAAACAAATGACGAACATTTG
>Ga0209347_1002044_pt1 | contig 28433 bp, 30 predicted proteins | sample AutmiccommuBRH23_FD_187382 | JGI IMG/M metagenome (GOLD analysis project Ga0209347, IMG submission 187382) | Deep subsurface microbial communities from Mt. Terri, Switzerland - Autotrophic microbial communities BRH/23 (SPAdes) (version 2) | ecosystem: Environmental > Aquatic > Deep subsurface >...
GATCCTGCCGGCTCCGTCGATCACCGCCGCGTAGCTGACGTCCCCGTTGGCCCTGACCTTGTAGAGCAGGTCCCGCAGCAACTCGGGGCTGCCGGCGTAAAGGTGCGCCACAGCCATGGCTGATCCCGACTGCACCAGGATCCGGCCCTTGTCCAGAGCTTCCTTCTGAAAGGCTTCGCGGGCGCTGTAGTAATTGCCAAATCCCAGGGCGGCCATCAGGAAGGCAATCAGCAGGGCCAGGTTGACGCTCATTCTGAAGGTTATTGATCGCTGCCTTATTTTTTTACCCATTGTTGATCACTCCTCGCGAAAAATTATCAGATCCCCCACTGCCGTGACGGCCCGGGACAGGGTGCCGGCCGGCAGTTCCACCGCCAGCCAGGCCCCCCTTACGTACGGTGAGAACCTGAAAGGCCGCAGGTTTTCTATCAGGGCCAGGACTTGTCCGTCACTGCCCAGGAAGATGACGTCGATGGCAAAGCGCATGAACATGGTGTGCACACACCGGCAGGGCTTGATCACCAGGCAGTTGCCGGGGTTCAGGCCGGGTTTCCCCAGCAGTCCTTTAAGCCTGGCAAAAAAATTATCGGCCATGATTACCCTGTCTGCCAGGAGGGTACCCTTGGTCCGGTTGTAAAGATCCACGGTAAATCACCTCAGGCCACAAAGTTTTTATACAGGCTGATGGCCGCCGGGCCAAGCAGGACCACAAAGATGGTGGGGAAGATGCAGGTGACCATGGGTATAAGCATCTTCACCGGGGCCTTCATGGCCTTTTCCTCAGCCCTCTGCCTTCTCTTCCGCCTTACCTGGTCCGACTGCAGCCGCAGCACATTGCCGATGCTGATGCCAAGCTGGTCGGCCATGACCACCGACCCTATAAAGGTGGACAGGTCATCTGACTGATTTCGGCCGGCCATATCCTTGAGGGCCTCCCGGCGGCTTTTTCCCATCTTGCACTCCTGGAGCACCACTAAAAATTCAGCTGCCAGAACACCTTTAACCTTTTCGGCCACCTTCATGATGGCCCCGTCAAAGCCCATGCCGGCCTCCATGCTGACGGTGATCAGGTCCAGTACGTCAGGCAGCGATTTTTCCACCTCGGACTTTCTCTCGTCTATTTTCCGGTGCAGATAGACGTCAGGCAGCATCCAGCCGGCCGCCGCCGCTACGGCCGTCGCCAGCAGCAGACGGTGTCTGTCCCAAAGCAGGTAGTCCCCGGCCAGTATAAATAGCGCCGGGCCGCACAGGGCCAGGATCAGCTTGAAGGCCATAAACTCCCTGGGCCCCAGACCTCCGGGCCTGCCGGCCAGGACCAATTTTTGGACCAGGGAGGCTTCCTTTTCCGAGGGCAGCATCCGGGATCCCAGTCTGGCGGCGCTTTGCAGCATGGGTTGGAAAACCCTTTTGACAATGGGCTCGCTGAGTTCCTTTTCTCTGATGGACTGACTGTGCTGCCCCACCACCTCCACCACCCGCCGGGACATTTCCAGGCGCTTTCCGTACAGCAGCAGGTAGATTCCGAAGAACAGCAGCACCGCCGCCAGGAATACCGACCCGGACACCACCCAGAGGGGATCCCCTATCCGGTACAAGTCAATCACCTCTTTATATCTTGATGTCGATTACCTTCCGGATCAATATAATACCGATTATTTCCATGGCCAGGGCCGAAGCCAGCATTAATTTGCCGATGGGATCGCTGATCAGGGGCCTGAGGTAGTCCGGTGAGATTATTGACAGAACCGCTGCCAGTATAACCGGCAGGACACCTATAATTATGCCTGAAATCCTGCCCTGGGCGGTGAGGGTTTTAATTTCGCCCTTGATACGAACCCTTTCCCTGATGGTGGTGGCTATGTTGTCAAGCACCTCGGCCAGGTTGCCTCCCACCTGCCGCTGAATGAGCACGGCGGTGATCACCAGGTCCAGGTCTTCGCTGCCTACCCGGGAGTTGAGGTTTTCCAGCGCCCCTTCGGTGGGGGTGCCGAGGTTCATCTCCTGAAAGGTCCTGCCAAACTCTCTGGCGATGGGGTTGGGCAGCTCCTTGCGGACCATGTCCATGGCCTGCAGGAAGCTGAATCCGGCCCGCAGGGAGTTGGACATGATCACCAGGGCGTCTCCGATCTGGGAATTGAACTGATTGAGTCTCCTGGCCTTGGCGGATTTGACCCAGAGGGCCGAGGCGGCCACCGCCAGGAACATCGCCGCCAGGCCGTATCCCGGGTCCAGAAAGGTGAGAGAGACCAGGACACCGGCCAGCACCGCCATTATCGCGGTAAAGATGATATATTCTTCACTTTTCAGGGGGATGTCGGCGCCGGTAAGATTTTTGTCCACCGACCTGGCCAGCCGGTTGAAGAAGCCAAACCTTACCGCCGTCCGGGAAACTGAGGTCAGCAGGCGCAGGGAGGATGAGGTGGGCCGGTGGATTTCGGGATCAGGCCTGTCCATGTGTTTTTGCAGCTTCTGCAAACGAATGGCCAAATCCCTGTTCCGGCCGCCGGCAAAATAATACACCCCAAGTACCAGCAGGCAGCAGGAGCCGAAAACAAGGATTAAAAGGCCGGGTAGATAGGAAGACAAGATTAACACCTCCGTAATCCCCAATCCCTGACCCTAAACCAGGGCTGGAGAAAATATGGCATGATCCAAATGAATGCCGGCATCTTCCAGCCGGGAGTAAAATTTGGGCCTGATCCCGGTGGATATGTATTGGCCCCTTATTTTGCCGTTTTCATCCACCCCGGTCTGGCGGAAAATAAAGAGGTCCTGGAGGACGATGATCTCTCCCTCCATTCCCTGGACTTCGGTTATATGGGTGACTTTCCTCGAACCGTCCCGAAAGCGGTTCTGTTGAATGATCAGGTCGATGGCCGAGGCCACCTGTTCCCTGATGGCCCGCACCGGGAGGTCCATGCCGGCCATCAGCACCATGGTCTCCAGCCTGGAGAGCATATCTCTGGGTGAGTTGGCGTGGCCGGTGGTAAGGGAGCCATCGTGGCCGGTGTTCATAGCCTGCAGCATGTCCAGGGCCTCCCCGGATCTCACCTCACCCACGATAATTCGGTCGGGCCTCATGCGCAGGGAGTTTCTGACCAGGTCCCGGATGGTGATGGCCCCCTTGCCCTCCAGGTTGGGGGGGCGGCTTTCCAGGGTGATTACGTGCTCCTGGCGCAGCTGCAGTTCGGCGGCGTCCTCAATGGTGACAATCCTCTCGTCACCAGGGATGAAGGAAGACAGCACGTTCAGGGTGGTGGTTTTGCCGCTGCCGGTGCCGCCGGAGACTACTATATTCAGGTGGGCGCTGACGCAGGCCTCGATGAAGGTGGCCATGGGCTGGGTCAGGGTGCCCAGGGCAACCATCTCGTCAATTCCCAGGGGGTCGCGGAAAAATTTTCTGATGGTGATAGAGGGGCCGTTCAGGGCCAGGGGGGGGATGATGGCGTTGACCCTGGATCCGTCGGGCAGCCTGGCGTCCACCATGGGCATGCTCTCGTCAATGCGCCTGCCGATGGGGGCCACGATCTTTTCTATGATGTGCAGCACATGATTGTTGTCCCTGAAGCAGACATCGGTTTTTTCCAGCCTGCCCTGCCTTTCCACATATACCTGATTCGGTCCGTTGACCATCACCTCGCTGACGGCAGGGTCCTTGAGAAGCGGGGTGATTGGGCCGAAGCCGATGGCCTCGTCCACTATTTCAGCCGCCAGGCGCTGCCTTTCGTGGCGGGGCAGGTGCTCCCCCTCACGTTCCAGCAGTTCGTTGACCAGGGAGGCAATTTTTTTCGAGGTTTGGTCCCTGTCGCCGTTTTCCGGGTCGAGGGCAAGTTCAGAGATCACCTTTTTGTGCAAGTTGTTTTTAAGGTTTTGATAAGGGTCCTTTTTAGGCGGGGAAAACTGCTGGACCAGGACCTTCTCGGGCAGCGCCCCGGGGGCCGCCGCTTCTTCCAGGTCTTTCTTTCTTTCCAGTCTTTTTAGCAGCGACACCGTAATTCACCTCCGTCAAAAACTGAACAGCCTGCCGATGATCGACTTGCGGGGGGCGCTTGCGGCCTCGCTGCCGGCTGCGGCCCCGGGGGCCGAGAGAAGCGAGGACAGCCGGTGGAAGGCGTCGGTTATTTCGGTGCCGGGACGGGTCAGCACGAAGGGGTGCCCCTTGTTGATGGAGTTCAGCACCACCTCGCTGTCCTCGGGCAGATCAGCCCAAATGGCGGCGCTGATGTGCTTTTCCAGATCCTTGACCTTCAGACCCTCGGTCCGGCAGCGGTTGAGCACCAGCCTGTGCCTGCCGGCCAGCCCCAGCTTTTCCAGTATTTCCAGGTTCATCCTGGCATGACGCAGGGCGGGCAGATCCTGGTTGACCATAATCAGGATCTGGTCTGATATTTCCAGACAGGCCAGGGTAATATCACTAATGGCCGCCGGGGTGTCAACCAGTATATAGTCATAGACCTCTTTCAGAGATTGCAGGATCTCTCCGGCGTGGGCGGCGGTGACCAGTTCGGCCTGCTCAGGCGAGCCGGGCGCCGGCAGAATCCTAACCCCTGACATATGGGGGCAGAGATAGGTCTCCAGTAGGGAGGGGTCGGCGTAATCGGCCTCCTGGGCCACCTCGGCCAGCCCCCCTTTGGCCGAAATGTTCATGAACACCGAGACATCACCACCCTGCAGGTTCATGTCCACCAGGGCCACCTTTTGCCGCGTTTCCTGGGCCAGGCTGACGGCCAGGTTGCAGGCGGCGGTGGTTTTACCAACGCCTCCCTTAGTGGAAAAGAAGGTAATAATTTTACCCGGTTCCCTGACCGCCGCCGGGGTGCAGATCTTGCCATCCACCAGATGGAGGCGGCGCTTTTTGTAAAAGTCGGAAACCTTCCGGATGGTGTCGGCCAATTCCTCGCTGCTGAAGGGCTTCACCAGGTAATCACGGGCGCCGGCGGCCATGGCCTTGCGCAGGTACTCCTTTTCGCCCTGGATGGAAACGATGACCACGGCCGAATTGGGGTTCCTTTCGCTGATTATTTCGGTGGCCCTGATGCCGTCCAGACGCGGCATGTTCACGTCCATCAGAATCACGTCGGGCTTGATGGATTCGGCCAGGTCCACGGCCTCGTCGCCGTCGCCGGCCTCGCCGATGATCTTGATGTCCTCCTCAAAGTAGAGCAGTCTTTTGATGTCTTCCCGGGTGCCGGGTATGTCGTCCACGATTAGCACATTGATGGTATCCATATTTTAACACCTCCAGATTACCTGACCAAATGATTGACACTGGTGGAAGGAATGTTTGGTTTGGCCTCGTCGGCGGGTGTGCGAAGCAGCAGGCGGATGGCGCCTTTCTCCGAGGCCAGGGTGATGTGCTGGGCCTCGAAGGGGTTGGCCGACAGGGTGACGGTGCTGTTTTGGGGCTGCTTGGCCTCCACCTGGTTGCCCAATGACTTGTTCACCGCCAGAACTTTTATGTCCTGAACGATGGTGGAGGTGACGGTTTCCTTGCCTGTATTTACCGTTCCCAGAACATCCACGTGGTCTCCGGGCCTCAGCATGCCGGCCAGTCCGCTGACGTCGTTCACCGCCACCGTAATGGCCCTGCGGCCGGGCTCAACCAGCATGGCCAGGCCTTCGCCGGGGTCTCCGGGGCCGGCCACCCGGTTTTTGGTGATCTGATCACCGGGGTAGATCTGGCTGCGGGCCACCTTGCCCACCACCTCGCCGGGCTTTCCCAGGGCTGCCGGATGGGCGTAGTTGGCGGGTATTTCGGTGAAATTTACCATCTGGTCGGTAATCACCTGGCGGATGGGGATCTGCACCTTGGCCACGGCCACGGTCACAAACTGGCCAGAGGAGCGGTAGGTACCCTCCAACCTTTGAATGTACTGGTAAGTGCCGTAGGCCGCTGCCAGTCCGAAGATCACCGCCAGGATCAGGATGGTTAATCTGCCTTTCATGGTTTCATCTCCCGTTGTAGTTCCTTGTGGGTCATTGGATCAGCTTTGCCCGGTACAGACCGGTTGGAGATCTGGAAATGTCTATGTTCCCTTCGGCCGCCATACGGACAAAGTACCCTTTTATCTCATCACTGCCGCTAATGGTGGCGTCCCGGTCTACGAAAAAGACGGCGAACCCGGTAATGGTGATTTCATCACGTCCCTGGAGGTTGTTGTTGTGCATGGGCACTACCAGTATCCTGGGGCAACCAGGCCTGAAATTATCGTAAGTGCAGCCGTCGGTGCAGCGGGACAACCTCTGGTCGATACCGTCAGTGGGGCCGCTCATGTTGCCTGGCTCAGTGGCCAATGTTTGGCCTAGCGATACCGTTTCGCCAAACCCGTTAATCAAATTATCTTTGTAATTCATGCTCCCCCTGCCTGCCAGGGCCAGAGCGCCGAAGTTGCCGGGTGAATCCGGCGATCCGTATTTCAGGGTGCAAAGCTGGCCGTACGTAAGCGGCTGCTCTTTAATGCACAGGGGGGCGATTCCCTGGTAGGAGGTGACGCCGCCCACCACCGCCGCGGCGTGGGCACGGACGTCCCGGCTGTTTACCCCGAAGGCCCGGGACATAATTAAGGGCACAGTTCTTTGGGCATCCACGGAGATGGTACCTCCGTCTATGAAAACCGTTGTGCCTGCCACCGGGGCACCGTTGGCTCCGGCCACATCTTCGGCAATTTGGCTGGCCATTAATTCCCGGGTGGAGGGGTTGGGGTCCAGGGCCAGTTCCCTGGCTCCAGCCAGGGCGGCGCTGTCCACCGCGTTTACCAGCTGCTGCCGGGCCAGGGCCAGTTGGCCGAAGTCGGTGACCAGGGCGGCCATGCCGAAAAGGGCCATCATGCCGACGCTGGCCAGGATGAAGGAGAGCCCTCTTTCGTCCCGGTGCAGCTTTTTAAGAAAAGATTCCACCGCTTAGCCCTCCCTTCACTCGATCCTCATGGTGGTCCGGGAAACCATGGTCAGCGGGTTTGGCACAAAGCTGTCAAAAAGGGGGAAAATAAGGCTGATACTATAGCTTACCTCCACCGTGGCCAGGGAGCCGGACACCCTCTCATCAGTCTCCGGTGTGATATTGGTCTGAAGCTGTGCTGAGTCCAGGCCGGCGGTGGTGACGCTTACCCTGTCGCTGATGTCAGTGTCGGCCCGGCCCAGCACCGCCACCCTGGCGCCCTCCCGGGAGGCATTGGTAATGATCAGGTAGCTGTGAAAAATCCGGCCGAACTCCACGACACCCATGAACAATATAAGCAGTATGGGCAGCACCATGGCCAGCTCCACCATGGCCTGCCCCCTCTGATCCCTGAAAAAAAGTCTTCTCATAGGATCACCTCACCAGTATTTGCAATCCCGCCAGGTACGAGGCCGCCACCCCGGCCCCGATGGCCAGGCTGTAGGGAAGGTGCAGGGGTTCGGCGTTCTGCCCCTGGCAGCGGGGAGATGGAATATTTACCCTGTACCTGATCAGCATCCCCGAGGCCGCCGCCAGCCCCGCCGAAAGTGTTGACAGCAGCCGGCGGTGCTTCAGCAGGAGGGCCAGGGCCAGTGCGCCCCCGGCCATGGCCCCGGCCAGGCAGGTGCTGATCACGAAGGCCGGCCCCTTGAGGGCGCCGATGACCGCCAGCAGCTTGACATCGCCGCCGCCGACCCCCCCTTTGGTGAAAGGGATGATCAGCAGGGCCAGTCCTATCAGAAAGCCAATAACGCTTTCCAGGAAACCTTGCCAGCCCCCGGCCTGGAAAGTGGCGGCCAGCGCTGCCAGCAAGAAGGGAAGCAATACCTTGTTATAAATCCGTCTGTATTTAAGATCGGTATAAAGGCAGGCAGCCATCATGGACAATAAAAGGTAGTCGTTAAAACTGAATTTGACATTTAGAATTTCATGCAATGGCATATACCTCTCATTAATGGTGTGCCCTACTTAAAGTGATTAAGTAGGGCACCGGTTGCTGTTAACTGGCAGAAGTTAATTTATTATGCCGGGCTGTTGGCTGACTATGATCTGATTGCTGTGTCCACCTCACGCACCTTTGTGTCTATACCGCCGCCAAGAAGCTGGAAAGCGGTTATAGCCACCACCGCCACCAGGGCCAGGATTAGTCCATACTCGGCCATGCCCTGGCCGCTTTCTTCCCGCCACAGTCTTGAAAAAAGTTTACTCATAATTTATTCCACCACCTTGTAGTTTTGATTAAATACTAACATCCGCCGGGAATTGAGACATCTAACCAATGACTTAATCTGAAGCCGCCTCTAGGCTCAACTTTAATGAGGACTTAAGTCCCGCAAAAAAGTGGGGCTCTGTTAACAAAGACCCACTTAAACATTAAGTATTTTATTATATTGCCCTTTTATTGCAGGTCCACAATTTTGTTCTTCAGGGCGTACAGCGCCGCCTGGGTGCGGTCCTCCACGTTGAGTTTCTGGAATATGCGGTAGAGGTGGTTCTTGACGGTTTTTTCGCTGATAAAGAGTTTTTGGGCGATGGCCCGGTTGGAATCCCCCCGGGCCACGTGCTGCAGCACTTCAATCTCCCTGGCGGTCAGCTGCTCGCCGCTGTCGGTCTGGGCCGGCTGCTGCCTGGAGGACATCCGGTTGATCTCCTGGAAGACACTGGCCATGAGACGGGGAGGTATGTATGACTCGCCCCGGGCCACCCCCCTGATGGTTTCCACCAGCTGTCCGGGGCTGACGTCCTTGAGCAGGTAGGCCATGGCTCCGGCCCGGATAAACTCGAAGAGATACTCCTCCTGGTCGTGGATGGTCAGGGCGATTATCCCCACCCGGGGGTTCTCCTGCCTGATCGACCGGCAGGCCTCGATGCCGCCCACGTGGGGCATGTTTACGTCCAGGAGGGCAATATCGACGTCCTTTTCCCGGGCCAGATGCACGGCCTCGCGGCCGTCTCCGGCCTCGCCGACGATTTCAATGTCGTCTTCCAGGGAAAGTATTTTAATAATCCCCTCACGCACCAGTGCATGGTCGTCCGCTATCAACACCCTGATCCTGGACATTTAGTCCACCTCCATACCACTTGTACGGGTTGTGCTAAACTTAGCCTTGCTTTGCCTGCGACGCCGGAGACTGCTGCTCACGCATCCCCGTAGGGGACGGAAACCGTGACCACGGTGCCTTGACCCGGGGCCGACTGAAACCTTATTTCCCCTTGCAGTATCTGCACCCTCTCCCGCATGCCCACCAGCCCGAAGCCTTCCCTGCCGGCTCTGCTCAGCACACCGTCAGGGCTGAACCCGGCCCCGTTATCCTTGATTACCGCGTTGATTTTATTGTTCAGTATCTCGATCTTAATCATCACCTGGCTGGCCCGGGAGTGTTTGCGGATGTTGCTGAGGGACTCCTGCACCACCCTGAACAGGGCCACCTCCACCGCCATGGAAAAACGGCGGGGGTTGCCGATGAGCACCAATTCCACGGGCAGTCCATACTGCGTCTGAAAGTCCTCCACGTAGCGCTTGACCGCCGGCACCAGTCCCAGGTCGTCTAAGACCATGGGCCGCAAGTCAAAGATGATCTTCCTTACATCCTGAAGGCTTTGCCTGACCATATCCTGAAGGGCGTACAGCTCTTCTTTGACCCTGGACTGGTCAACCTCCATCATTTTCAGGCAGAATTCCGCCCGCATAACTATGTTGGCCATTAGCTGGGCCGGCCCGTCGTGGATGTCCCGGGCCACCCGGCGCCTCTCTTCCTCCTGGGCCTTGATAATGCTCACGCCCAACTGCTGGACCTGCTGCATCTCACCTATCTTTTGGGACAGGTCCCTGAGGTTTCCGGCCAGGTAATTGGTTATCACCGACAGCTGGGAGGCAAGACCTTCAGCCTTGGCCAGCATGCCGTCCAGCCGGCGCAGGCTCTGATCCATGGTGTCCCGCTTGTAGCGCAGGAGGTTTTCCCGGCCCCTCAGCCGGGCCAGGGTGATTTGTTTTTCCTGGGCCTCCTCGTAGGCTCTTTTAATATCATTTTCGGTATAGCGGTTAAAATTTTTACTGACCTCGGCCAGCCGGCGGCGGGCTTTTTTTTCTTCCCGGGAAAGTTGGTCAACCTCGTCCACCAGGGCCTCAACCTCGCGGCGGGTGTCCTCCAGCTCCCTTTTCAGGCGGGAGTGCTCCAGGCGGGTGCTCTCGGCGATGTCGAAGACCTGCCGCTTGCCGTTTTCAATGGCCGAGAGGGTTTCCGTGATAATACTGTCGAGATTGACGACTTCCGCTAACATTTAAATTCACCGCGCCTTTGTTTTTGGGCCCACTGTAAAGTTACTTTCTGCAGAATCTTGTCATTTCCTGCCAGTTTTAAACACTTTTTTATGGGTAGATGGCGAGAATGCCCGGCTGTTCCTGATTTTGCGTTATTTTGCCTGAGGGTATATACTTGTGCTAGATAAAGCTGTCTGCTGTGCTTTCCGAGGCGGAAAGCCGGAGGAATCCGGGGTGGGGTGTGAACATGATCCCAAGTGAAAATGCCGCAAAAAAGGAAAGGGTTTTCCTGGTTGGGGTGGAGCTTCCCCGGGATGGCCAGGCGGAAACCGAAGAGTCCATGCATGAGCTGGCCAGGCTGGCCGAAACCGCCGGGGCAGAGGTGGTGGGAAGCCTGGTGCAGAGGAGGGACCGTCCGGACGCGGCCACATTTCTGGGCCGGGGCAAGGTCCAGGAAGTATCCGCACTGTGTGCCGAAACGGGGGCCGATCTGCTAATCTGCGACCGGGAGCTGTCCCCGGCCCAGGCCAGAAATCTCGAGGAAATGGCCGGGGTCAGGGTCATCGACCGGTCGCACCTGATCCTGGATATTTTCGCCTGCCGGGCCAGGACCAGGGAGGGCAAGCTCCAGGTGGAGCTGGCTCAGCTCAATTACCTGCTGCCCAGGCTTACCGGCAAGGGCATTGAGCTTTCCAGGCTGGGCGGCGGCATAGGCACCCGGGGCCCCGGCGAAACCAAGCTGGAGGTTGACCGCAGGAGGATCAGAAAGAGGATCGCCAATCTGCGGTCCGAGCTGGAAGAGGTCTGGGCCTCCAGGGTGGAGGCGAGGCTGAAAGGCCAGGAAGATACCGGATCAGTGCAGAAGCCATAGTACAGAGTAGCCAGGTGGTTATAAAAAAGGCATCGTTTTTAAAGTATAGTGTTTTTAAAAATATAGTTGACAAACACATATCTATTTGCTATTATAACTTCATTGATAAGATGTTTCGTTGATGAAACGTTTTGGCAAAGAAGCCTGCTGTCAGACAAATTGGCAGCAGGTATGTTTTTTTTAAGTTATCATTGACAATAAGCTTATAGTAGACATGTTTAATGGTACAAATTTAATAAATAATACAGTGTTGTATTAATGGCAAAGGCGCTTTTTGAATTAGTCAAAAAGCGCCTTATTTATTTTCAGCGTTGAATTTATTGGCAAGGGTGCTATGAAGGAGTTTTGTCTCTTTCTAAGCGCCCTTTATTAATTAATGAGCATCTTAAGTATTATATCGTGGTGCTTTTAAATAAGTATATATTTCTATTTGCTTTACACTACGGTTTAAGCTGTGGCGCCGGTTTGGCGGTAGTGATGAGTATAAAAAAAATTAGGAGGTAGATAAAATGAAAATTTTAAGGTTGCGTATGATAGTTCCGGCTGTGCTTGCGATGTTGTCCGTTCCGGGCCTGGCCTGGGCAGGTGAGCCCACTATCGACACTGGTGACACCGCGTTTATTATTATCTGTTCCGCGCTGGTTATGCTGATGACTCCAGGCCTGGCGTTCTTCTACGGTGGCATGGTGCGCAAGAAAAATGTCCTGAGCACCATTATGCAGAGCTTCATTGTTGTCTGCCTGGTCTCGGTGCAGTGGGTGCTGATCGGTTATTCCCTGGCTTTCGGCGCAGACTACGGGCATCTGATAGGTTCTCTGGACTGGCTGGGGCTGAAGGGTGTGGGGCCGGATCCCAGTGATACTTACGGAACAACGTTGCCCCACTATGTATTTGCGGTGTTTCAGCTTATGTTCGCAATCATTACTGCAGCCATTATTTCCGGTTCAGTTGCTGAAAGGATGCGTTTTCCAGCCTTTCTGGCTTTCATCCTGCTATGGACCACCTTTATCTATGACCCGCTGGCGCACTGGGTATGGGGTGCCGACGGCTGGCTCCTGAATCTGGGCGCCCTGGACTTCGCCGGTGGAACTGTGGTGCACATAAGCTCTGGTGTTTCCGGACTGGTGGCGGCGATAATACTGGGCAAGCGCAAGGGTTACGGCTCCGAGGCCATGGTTCCCCACCAGCTGCCCTTCACCGTTTTGGGTTCCGCCCTGCTTTGGTTCGGCTGGTTCGGGTTCAACGCGGGCAGCGCCTTGGCCGCCAACGGCCTGGCCGCCAGCGCCTTTGTGGTGACCAACACCGCTGCGGCCATGGCCGCTCTGTCCTGGATTTTTGCCGAGTGGCTGCATCACGGCAAGCCCACCGTCCTGGGCGCCGCCTCCGGGGCGATAGCCGGTCTGGTGGGCATTACCCCCGGCGCCGGGTTTGTTACACCCATATCTGCCATCGCCATCGGGCTGGTGGCCGGGGTGGTCTGTTACCTGGGAGTAAGCGTGGTGAAGAGAAGGTTTGGCTACGATGATTCCCTGGACGCTTTCGGGGTGCACGGTATCGGCGGGATCTGGGGCGCCCTGGCAACCGGAATATTCGCCACCACAGCGGTAAACGAGGCCGGCAAGGACGGCCTGCTGTACGGAAATGCGGCCCAACTGGGGATCCAGGCCGTGGGCGTGGTTGCCACCATAGCCTTCGCCGCCGTCGGCACCCTGGTCGTATTAAAACTGGTCGGCGTGGTTACTAAACTCAGGGCTACCGAAAACGAGGAAGAACTGGGCCTCGACCTGGCCCTGCACGGGGAAGACGCTTATCCGGACATAATCAGCGGATCGCTTATCGGCGGCAAGATGTTTGGTGCCATGGAACTCAACACCGGCCTCGGGACTATTAAGCCGGCAAATAATCATAGTTCGTAGCTCCCGGGTTAAAAATAGAAGAGGGGTAGATCAACAATGAAAAAAATAGAGTGCATCCTTCGTCCGGGCAAGCTGGAAGAAGTTAAGGACGCCCTGAGCCGGTACGGCGTTAAGGGTATGACCGTATACCAGGTCATGGGCTGCGGCCTGCAGGGCGGCAGGAAGGAAGTATACCGGGGGACTGAACTGACAATTAATTTGTTGCCCAAGATTAAATTAGAAGTTGTAGTCTTGGACAAAGAAGCCGATGATATTGTTGACCTGATCAAAAAAGCCGCTCTGACCGGAGAAATAGGAGACGGAAAAATATTCATCAGCCCGGTGGAGAATGCTGTGCGTATCCGCACCGGTGATACCGGGGAAAAAGCAATATAAAAACTTAAAATAGTTCCAGAGAGTAAATCGGCAACATTGTTGTTCCGGCTATACTTATGTAATAGGCAAAGACGCCTCCGTGAAATTGCGCAGGCGTCTTTCTTATACCCCAAAATAAGGCGATTTTCAAAAGCAAGGAGGGTTCTTTATGAGACAGGTGGCTATTTATGGAAAAGGCGGCATCGGCAAGTCCACCACCACCCAGAATACAGTGGCCGCCCTGGCCGAAGCCGGAAAAAAAATTATGGTGGTGGGGTGCGACCCCAAGGCCGACTCAACCAGATTGCTTCTGCACGGGCTGAATCAGAGAACAGTGCTGGACACCTTGCGGGATGAGGGCGAGGATATCGACCTGGAAGACATACTGAAAAAGGGCTTCGGGGGAACCATGTGCGTTGAGTCCGGAGGCCCCGAGCCAGGTGTGGGCTGCGCAGGAAGGGGGATCATCACCTCGATCAACATGCTGGAAACACTGGGGGCCTATGCCGATGACCTGGACTATGTATTTTATGATGTCCTGGGGGACGTTGTCTGCGGCGGGTTTGCCATGCCAATCCGGGAGGGCAAAGCTAAAGAAATCTATATTGTGGCCTCCGGAGAGATGATGGCGCTGTATGCCGCCAACAATATCTGCAAGGGGATTCAAAAGTTCGCCGCCACCGGTGATGTGCGACTGGGCGGAATTATCTGCAACAGCCGAAAGGTTGACAATGAGCATGACCTCTTAAATGCTTTTGCCACAGAGCTGGGCTCCCGGCTGGTTCATTTTGTGCCACGGGATAACATTGTCCAGCGGGCTGAAATAAACAAGAAAACCGTCATCGACTACGACCCTGCTGTTCCCCAGGCTGATGAGTACCGGACCCTGGCCGGAAACATTGACAAAAATGATATGTTTGTAATCCCCAGGCCTATGTCCCAGGACCGGCTGGAGGAAATACTGATGGAGCATGGCATACTTGACTGACCGTCGCCGGGCCGGCGATTCCAGATAAGCAAAAGAGGAGTGAAGGCAATGCTGATGATCAGGGCCATTGTCAGGCCGGAAAAAAGCAATACCATACTGGCCGAGCTAAACAGCGCGGGGTTTCCTGCGGTCACCAAAGTGGATGTGGTGGGGCGTGGCAAACAAAGGGGCGTCAGGGTAGGGGAAGTTGTTTATGATGAGATTCCCAAGGAATTGCTGATGCTGGTGGTCAGGGACGAAGATAAAGAGGATGTGATCAGCATTATTGCAAAATACGCCAAGACCGGGGAGAAGGGAGCCTTCGGCGACGGCAAAATATTTGTCAGCCCGGTTGAAGAGGTGTACACCATCAGCAGCGGCTTAAAGGGACTGTAGGAGGAATGACCGTGAAAGAGATCATTGCCATTATCCGGATGAACAAGGTCAATGCAACCAAGAAGGCCCTGGCCGACGCAGGTGTTTGCGGGCTGCACGCCATGAAGGTGATGGGCCGGGGAAAAATGCAGGTGGACTTCTCGGTGCTGGATCAGCTCGGGGTGCGGGAGGAAATCGGCGGCATACTGGCAGAAGGGCTGTCCGGAGGATCCAGGCTGATCCCAAAGAGGATGCTGACCATTCTGATCCAGGACGGGGACGTTAAAAGAGTGGTGGACACCATCATAAAAGTCAATCAGGAAGGCAACAAGGGTGACGGCAAAATTTTCGTGACCCCCGTGCTGGACGCCTTTAGAGTCAGAACCGGTGACCGGGGAGAAGCGGCGATCTAGGAGGTGAATGATCATGGCCGTTAATGAAAAAACACTGGATGCCATTTTAAATGAATATCCCGCTAAGGTAAAAAGAAGCCGAAAAAAACACATTTTGATCAAAGATTCCTCCCTGGGCCGGCAGGAAATCGAGGCCAACACCCGGACCATCCCTGGGATCATGACCAACCGCGGCTGCGCCTTTGCCGGCTGCAAGGGAGTGGTGCTGGGCCCGCTGAAAGATATGGTCCATATCGTCCACGGCCCCATCGGGTGTGCCTATTACAGCTGGTTAACCAGAAGGAATAAAGCTAAGTCCGAAGACCCCGGAAAGAATTTTCTGTCCTACTGTGTTTCCAGCGATATGCAGGAAAGCGATATAGTATTCGGCGGAGAAAAGAAACTGGCCCGAATGATCGATGAGGTGGTGGAAATTTTTAAGCCCAATGCCATTACCATTTCCGCCACCTGTCCGGTGGGCCTGATCGGTGACGATATTCAGTCCGTGGCCAGGGAAGCTCAAAAAAGGCACGGTTTGAACATCACGGCGTATAACTGTGAAGGTTATAAAGGCGTCAGCCAGTCCGCCGGACACCATATCGCCAACAACAACCTGATGGAGCGGATCATCGGGCAGGGGGAGATGGAGGACCCGCCGGGCAAATATACCATCAATATGCTGGGCGAGTACAACATCGGCGGCGACGGCTGGGAGGTTGAAAGAGTACTTAAACAAATAGGCTACCATATTCAGGCGGTAATGACCGGCAACGGATCCTTTGAGGATCTGAAAAACGCCCATGTGGCTCAGTTAAACCTGGTTCAGTGCCACCGTTCCATCAATTATATCGCCACCATGCTGGAAACCAAATACGGTACGCCCTGGCTGAAGGTGAATTTCATCGGCGTCCAGTCAACTATTGAATCACTGCGCAATATGGCCCAGTATTTCGGTGACGAGGAACTCATAAAAAGAACGGAAGACGTTATTGCCAAAGAACTGGCGGAAATTGATCCAATGCTGGAGCCGTACAAGAAGATCTGCGCGGGTAAGACAGCCTTTTGCTTTGTGGGGGGGTCCCGTGGGCACCACTACCAGGGGCTGTACAGGGAACTGGGCATTGAGACCGTACTGGCTGGCTACGAGTTTGCCCACCGGGATGATTACGAGGGCCGGGAGGTTCTGCCAAAGATCAAGGCCGATGCAGACAGTAAAAACATCCCCGACCTTCACGTCAATCCGGACGAAAAACGCTACCGCCTCAAAATACCGGTTGAAAGGATGGAAGATCTGAAGGGCAGGATTCCCTTGAGCAACTACAAGGGAATGAATACCGAGATGAGGGACGGCAGTGTCATTGTGGATGATCTGAATCACTATGAAACCGAGGAACTGATCAGGATCCTGAAGCCCGATATTTTCTCATCGGGCATCAAAGATAAATACATACCCCAGAAAATGGGAATTCCTTCAAAGCAACTGCACAACTATGACTACAGTGGGCCTTATGCCGGGTTCAGGGGCGCCGTCAACTTTGCCCGGGACATAAGCATGAGCTTTGCCACGCCCACCTGGAATTTTATCGTGCCTCCATGGAAAGACAGGCCTCTTTTGGCAGGGACCATAGACCAGTGTGTTAATGATCTATGTGCCGAAGAATAATTGCGGGAATCCAATTTGATTTATATTTAACCTTGCGGGAAGGAGCCATTTAGCATGTTAGACTGCACCCCCAAAGAAATTAAAGAACGTACCGGCGGAATGATCAACCCGGCTAAAACCTGCCAGCCCATCGGGGCCATGTACGCAGCCCTGGGCATCCACAGGTGCCTGCCCCACAGCCACGGATCCCAGGGGTGCTGTTCCTACCACAGGATGCACCTCACCAGGCATTTCCGGGAGCCCGTGATGGCCACCACCAGCTCATTTACCGAGGGCGCTTCGGTGTTCGGGGGCGGCGCCAATTTAAAGGCAGCCATCAAGAATGTATTTGCCATTTACAACCCCGATGTGATGGCCATTCACACCACCTGTCTGTCCGAAACTATTGGCGACGATATTCCTACCATCATCAAATCAGCTGAAATTCCCGGGGGCAAGCTGGTAATTCATGCCAACACCCCCAGTTACCAGGGATCACATATCACGGGGTTCTCAAACATGACCAAAGGTATGGTCAGTTATCTGGCTGAAGTCACGGCGGACATCAAGAAGGAACAGGTTAATATTATCCCGGGCTTTGTAAACCCCGGGGATATGCGGGAAATTAAAAGAATCACACAGATCATGGGCATCAAGTACAATATGTTTCCGGACACCTCGGGGGTGCTGGACTCGCCCATGACCGGCCAGTTTGTGATCTATCCCGATGGCGGCGCCAGGGTGGAGGAGATAAGGGATGCGGGAAATTCAAAACTTACCCTGGCGTTGGGGGCCTATGCCTCGGCTGATGCCGCTTTCCTTCTGGAAAGGAAGTGCAGGGTACCGGCCCGGGTTCTCAATACACCCATAGGGATTAAGGCAACCGACGAGTTTCTGAACAACCTGCGGCAGAATTTTGCCGCCGAGGTGCCCCGCCGGCTGGAGGAGGAAAGGGGCCAGCTGGTGGACGTGATGACCGATACCCATTACCATTTCCACGGGAAAAAGGTGGCCATCTTCGGCGATCCCGATATTGTTACAGGGCTGACCGAATTTGTCCTGAGCCTGGGGATGGAGCCTGTATATGTTCTAACCGGCACTCCGGGGGGAACCATCGGCGGCCCCCGGGGGAATTTTGAAAAAGAAGTGGGAGGCATGCTGGCCGGGTCAGGCATCCAGGGAAGGGTCAAGGCCGCCGGTGACCTGTTCGAACTTCACCAGTGGATCAAAAACGGGCCGGTGGATTTACTGATCGGCAATACTTACGGCAAGTACATCGCCAGGGCTGAAGACATACCCTTTGTGCGGGTTGGGTTCCCGATACTGGACAGAAGCGCCCAGACCTATCTTCCCGTGGTGGGCTACCGGGGGGCGATGAGGCTTTTGGAGATGGTCAGCGGCGCCCTGCTGGACAGGGCTGACCGCGACGCCGCCGACGAGGACTTTGAGCTGGTTATGTAACCGGATAAAATACTGCTTTGAAAGATGTGATGGATATGGAAGCGGCCAGGATAGATGATCCGGCGCTCCCCGGGAGAAAAGATTCCATTTTTACCAAGGGTAAGCAAAAGCAACAGCTGAAATGTGACACCGACAGCATTGCCGGGTGTGTCAGCCAGAGGGCGTGCGTTTACTGCGGGGCCAGGGTTGTATTGAACCCGGTTACCGACGCCATCCACCTGGTGCATGGACCCATCGGCTGCGCCAGCTACACCTGGGACATCCGGGGAAGCCTCAGCAGCGGGTCGGATCTGTACAGGAACAGTTTTTCCACTGATTTGAAGGAAAATGATATAATCTTCGGCGGTGAAAAAAAGCTGGCCCGGGCCATTGATGAACTGGTTCAGAAATACCGGTCCAAACTGGTTTTTGTCTATTCTACCTGTATTGTGGGGGTAATCGGGGACGACCTGGAGGCGGTCTGCAAAGCTGCGGCAAATAAGCACGGCATAGAGGTCATTCCTGTTCAGTCCAGCGGCTTTGCCGGAAACAAGGCGGCGGGATACCGGGCGGCCTGTGACGCGCTGCTCCGGGTCATTGACCCCGGCGGTGGCGGAATAATTAAAAAGGGCAACAGCGTTAATTATCTCGGTGATTTTAACATTGCCGGAGAGGCCTGGATTATAAGGAACTACTTAAAGAGGATTGGTATTGATGTCAATGTGGTTTTCACCGGTGACTCAACATCGGTGGACCTCAAGTCAGCCCCCGGGGCAGCCCTCAATATTATCCAGTGCGCTGGATCGATGATCTATCTGGCTCAAAAGATGGAGCAGATCTACCAGATTCCCTACCTGAACATATCTTTCCTCGGACTGGAAGATACGGCCGGATCTTTAAGAAAAATAGCCTCTTATTTTAACGCTGACGCCGTGATCAGCAGGGCCGAAGATCTGATTGCCGGGGCAACGGCGGCTGTTAAGCCGCAAATAGAGTGGTACCGGGAAAAGTTCAGTGGTAAAAAGGCAGCCGTCTATGTAGGCGGGGGCTTCAAGGCCATATCGCTGGTCAAGCAGTTCAGGGAAATAGGTATCGACGTGGTGCTGATCGGCACCCAGACGGGCAGGGAGGAGGAGTATAAAGCCATCAATGACCTGGTGGATGACGGGACGGTGGTCCTGGATGACGCCAACCCCAGCGAGTTGGAGAAATTTATGCTTGAGAAGGGCGCCCACCTGCTGGTGGGCGGGGTCAAGGAGAGGCCTCTGGCCTATAAGCTGGGAATGGCCTTCATCGATCATAACCATAACCGCAAGCACCCGTTAAGCGGCTTTGAGGGAGCGTTGAATTTTGCCGGGGAGGTGTATTCCACCCTGTGCTCTCCGGTCTGGAAGTATATATGATCAACCCGGTATCGGGTGAGGCCCTGACGGATTATTTACGGAGGGATGACCATGAGCGATAATACGGCAAGCTGCCGCAATGTTAATGAAAACCCGTGCCATATGTGCATGCCCATGGGTGGAATACTGCCGTTCAAAGGGGTCGAAGGCGCCATGGTGATCATCCATGGGTCCCAGGGATGCAGCACTTACATGCGCAGGCATATTGCCGAGCATTTCAATGAGCCCGTGGATGTGGCCTCCTCCTCTTTGAATGAGAAAGGGACCATTTACGGTGGGGATAAAAACTTAAAACAGGGTCTGGACAATTTAATCAAACTATACAAACCGGAACTGATTGGCATTCTTACCACCTGCCTGGCGGAAACTATCGGTGAGGACATAGACAGGATTGCGGGGGAATACCTGCAGGAAAGGGGCATTGGGGATTACCCCCTGGTTACCGTGCCCACCCCTGGCTACGGTGGCACCCATGCCGAGGGCTACTGGCTGGCCCTTAAAAGTATTGTTGCCAGACTGGGGCGAAGAACGGGCAAGTGGGCCGGGATTAACGTGCTGGTGCCCAATATAAGCCCGGCTGATATCAGGGAGATCAAGAGGATTCTCCGGCTGATGGAGGTTCGGTTCACCCTCTGCCCCGACTTTTCCGATACACTGGACAGTCCTTTCAAAAGGCCTTATAAAAAGATGCCTGAGGGAGGCACAAAGCCGGCGGATATAGCGGCCATGCCCGGGGCCATGGCTACCATCCAGCTGGGCATGGCCGTGGAGGACGGCAGTTCACCGGGAAAATACCTGGAAAAAGAATTCGGCGTGCCCTTATTTAACCTGCCGGTACCCATGGGGATTGAAAACACTGATTTATTTATGGCCACTCTAAGGCAGCTGACCGGCAAATCCATGCCTGAATGCCTGGAGCGGGAAAGAGGGAGATTGCTTGACTGCATGATTGATTCCCACAAATACAATTTCCAGGGCAGGAGCGTAATTTTCGGCGATCCGGAACAGGTCTACGCCGTGGCCGGGCTGTGCATGGAGAACGGCATCTTTCCCGTGGTGGCGGCCACTGGCGGCAAGGGCTCAAAACTGCCCGGGCTTTTGAAGGTCAGACTGGCCCAGTCCCCGGTAAAATGTGAAATTCTAACCGCAGCGGACTTTGCCGGGATCAAGGAAAAAAGCAAAAAAATGAAGGCCAATATTGCCATAGGGCATTCCGACGGGAAGTACCTCACGGAAAGGGACGACATTCCCCTGGTCAGGCTGGGTTTCCCCATCCATGACCGGGTTGGCGGCCAGAGGCTACTTTCGGTGGGCTATGCGGGGACCACCATGCTGCTGGACCGGATCACCAATACTTTACTGGAAAACAAGCAAAGTAAGTACCGGGCCGCTATGTATGACCGATTCTACCAGAATTCAGAACAATACAGCCATCACTGAGCGGAAAGTCAAGGTGAATCATATGAATTGCCGGTGTCCTCAGAGCCAGGGCAACCTGATGCCGCCTGAACTGCAGCAAAAGACTGTCAGGCATCCCTGCTATTACCCGGAAGCCCACCGCAAATATGCCAGAATGCACCTGCCCGTTGCCCCTCTGTGCAATGTAGGCTGCAATTATTGCAACCGAAAATATGACTGCCTGAACGAGAGCCGGCCGGGTGTGACCAGCGGCATCCTGACCCCCGAAGCCGCCCGGCAAAAATACATCATGGTCAAAGAGAAAATTGAGAATCTGAGTGTGGCCGGGATAGCCGGGCCGGGGGACGCGCTGGCCAACTGGGAAAAGACAAGGAAAACAATTGAACTGATTAAGCAATCCGACCCGGAGGTAATTTTTTGCCTTTCCACCAACGGGCTGATGCTGCCCGAGTATGTCCGGGAAATAGCGGACCTTGGGGTAAACCATGTGACTGTGACCGTTAACTGCCTGGACCCCGGGATAGGGCAAAGAATATACAGGTTTGTAAAATACCAGGGAAAGGAATATCTGGGGGCCTCCGGGGCTGAATTATTAATAGGCAATCAGCTGGCGGGGATAAAGTATCTGGCCGGCAGCGGCGTGCTGGTGAAAGTTAACATTGTCATGATCAAAGGCATCAATGACCGTCATATTCCGCAAGTGGTCAGAAAGGTTAAAGATCTGGGGGCTTTCATGACCAACATAATGCCGCTTATTCCGGCCCCGGGGAGTGTATTTGAGGGTTTTCCCCGGACCGGCATTAAGGAACTCAACAAAATGAGAAATACCTGCCAGGCCGATCTGCAGCAGATGTACCACTGTAAACAATGCCGGGCCGATGCCATAGGACTTTTGGGAGCCGACAGATCTTCTGAGTTCAGGGAAGACCAAAGAGAAGGCGCCGCTGAAGCCGCTAAAAAGGATAAAGCTGAAGTAAAAAAGGCTGTTTAAGGCGGGAGGTGTAATGACAATGCCGGCGGATATTGCAGTGTATGTGGGGGAAAACGGTGAAACCGCCTCATTTTACGAAAAGGGCCGAATTGCAGTTTACAGGAAAAAGAAGGCCCAATGGAGTGTTTTAAGGGAAAAGGACTTCATTCTTGACCAGAACCTGGGTCTGAAAGAACTCCGCTGCAAAATGAGGGAAGCCCTTTTTTTTATTAACGGGTGTCGGATATTTGTCGGTCTTTCAATAACCGGACTGCTTTTTTTTGAACTGGAGAAGTCAAATTTCAGTATCTGGGAATTTGCTGGCCGGCCGGCCGAATTCCTGGATCATATCTTGGCCCGGGAGGAAGAGGCAGCGATACAAAAGACTGATCAGCCTGGTCTGAAGTCTGCCCCCGTGGAAATATCCGGTGGGCGCTACCGGGTTTCACTTAAAGAAATACAGGAAAATAACATGGGGCTAACCTCAAAACAGGTGCTTCTGCCCTTTCTTCGAAAAGGTGATTTTTTTGTCCTGGAAGTAATTTGCAGTCATTTTCCACCCTGGCTGGAAGCCGAAATAATGAGCGGTAATCTTGCCTGCCAAACCGAAAAGAGCGGCCAAAATGAAATAAAAATTATTTTAACTAAAAAAACCTGCCACGATATATATTAATTTGCCATAACTTTACAGCCGGCCCAAAGAACACATTTTAATTGCAGGAGGTTAACTATGTACAGGCTGATTTTTGCAGCGTGTCAGTATCTGATTAAGTTTTTAGCCCTGTGTGGTTGTCTGGTTCCGAAGGAGGAAGAGGCTAAATCAGTATATATAAAAGCGCTACTATGATTATTTTCTGCTTTTTTCAGATATCTGAGTGAGGGGTATATATATGAGAGCTATGTGCATTGTTGACACCACCCTCCGGGATGGCGAGCAGGCGCCTGGCGTGGCTTTCAGTTTGCGGGAGAAGGTGGTTATCGCCAGGCTGCTTGATTTTTTCGGGGTGGATATAATTGAGGCGGGAACTCCGGCCATGGGTGAAATAGAACAGGCGGCCATATCGGCTATCAGCGGCCTTGGCTTACACTCCCGGGTAACCACCTGGAACAGGCTGATTTTAGCCGACATCAGATCTTCCCTGGCCTGCGGGGTTAGAGACATCCATATATCCGCCCCGGTTTCGGAAATCCAGATAAAATATAAGCTGGGCAAGACCCGGCAATGGGTGCTGGATTGCGCCAAAAGAGCCCTCTGCTATGCGGGTGACTATGGGTGCAGGGTCTCAGTGGGGGCCGAGGACGCTTCCCGGGCGGACCCGTCCTTCGTAGAGGAATTTGCCTTTTTGGCCCGGGAGATGGGGGCAGACCGGTTCAGGTTCGCCGATACCGTGGGGGTAATGGATCCGTTTGCAGTTTATGAACGGCTAAATGTTCTGAGTGAAAAGGTTCAAATTGATTTAGAATTTCATGGGCATAACGATTTTGGGTTGGCCACCGCCAACTGTATTGCCGCCGTCAAAGCCGGTGTGAGATACGTTGACGTCACTGTGGGCGGCCTGGGAGAGCGGGCGGGAAATGCCGACCTCAGAAATTTTATCAGGACCTTTAATTATCTTTTTGGTGGTTTGCCGCAGCTGAGGTTAAACATGTTGAACAGGTTGGAAAGTTTAGTGGCGACTGCCGCCAATAGAAACAGGACAGGCGGACAATTTGGTAAGGGCCGTTCTGTTCCGGTTTTATCTGTATTAAATAGGAAAAACCAGCAAACAATATCCTTGATTAAAACCGGGAGGTGAAGATATGTATTCCTCATCCATGACTGAAATGGAAAAACTGCAAATCCAGGCGCTGCTGAAGGCCGAGGAGCTGTGTTCCAGGAAGGCCCAGATGTACCTCAGCCAGACCCGGGACCCGGCGGTCCAGGCCATCCTGCAGCAGACGGCGGATATGGGGAACCGGCACGTTTCCATGCTTAACGGCCTTCTGCAGGAGGCCGGGGTGTCCGGCGGTTCCGGCCACTAATAATCGATAAGGAGAGTGTAGCGAGTGAACCTCAATGAGCGGGACATACTGATGGACCTGCTGCTGGACAATAAATTTATTTCCACAGGGTACCACCAGTCAATACTGGAGTCGGCCACGGACAGGGTCCGCAACTCGCTGACCCAGATTCACAACGAGGAGCTTTCTTCCCACAGGGCCATCTTTGATCTGATGAAGGCCAGGGGCTATTATCAGGTCCAGCCGGCGGTGGCCGGCGGGGCCGGCTCTTACCAGTCCTCCATGCAGGGCATGGGGCAGCAGATGGGCGGCATGGGCAGTTTCATGGGCGCAGGCTACGGGATGGGCATGCACCCCCAGCAGCAGTTCAATCCATTTCAGCAATCGGGTCAGTAAGTAAGATTTGATTAGTTTGATCTAAACCTATTTAACCGACTTAACGGGACAAATCCGCAGCTTTGCGGATTTGTCCCGTAAGACTGAAGTAATTTATTATCGCCCCCTGTTGCTTAAGCCAGGCAGGGGGCAATATTTTTAAAATAAGGTTTTAATCTATAGGTAGTGAAACTATAATTAATTTATCGTCTGATCATCACCAATAGCGGAGGAGAAAATGGGCAACCCGAATAAAGATCTGGAGGCCGAAGAGGTCTACCGGGGGGGTATGCTGGCCGCCCTGAGGCACAGGAATTACAGGCTTTTTTGGACCGGGCAGCTTTTTTCCCTGGTGGGGAGCTGGATGCAGACCACGGCCCAGTCCTGGCTGGTGCTGGAGCTCACCGGTTCCCCCTTCCTGCTGGGGCTGATGGGGGCCTTTCAGTTCGGGCCGATACTCTTATTCTCGGTTTTCGCCGGGGTGGTGGCCGACCGTGTTTCCAAGCACAAGCTGATTATCTTCACCCAGTCCGGCTATATGATATTGTCTTTGATCCTGGGCCTGTTGACCCTCCTGGGGGTGGTTCAGTACTGGCAGGTGGCCCTGCTGGCCTTCCTGATGGGGGTGGTGAATACCCTGGATGTGCCGGCCAGGCAGTCCTTTGTGGTGGAGATGGTGGGCAAAGATGACCTGATGAACGCCATAGCCCTGAATTCCTCTATTTTCAACGGGGCAAGGGTGGTGGGCCCGGCCCTGGCCGGTCTGATTATCGCCAAGGTAAATATTGCGGCCTGTTTTTTAATCAACGGGGCCAGCTTCCTGGCGGTGCTGGCCGGGCTCTTAATGATGCGGCTCAATGAGAAGCCCCGGTCCGGGCAGCCGCCGGTCCGGGACCTTTTTGGCGAAATCCGTGGTGGTATCGCCTATATCATAAAAACCCGCGAGGTGCTGTACCTGCTTCTGCTGATGGGGGGTATGAGCGCCCTGGCCATGAATTTTCACGTGCTGGTGCCGGTTTTTGCCCGGGAGGTGCTGCACCGGGAGGCCCAGGGTTTTGGGCTGATGCTGTCGGCCATGGGCGCCGGGGCCCTGGCCGGGGGACTGGTGCTGGCCTACCTGAGCCGGTTTGGGCCCCGGCCGGCCTTTGTTTACGGGGGAGCGGCCGGGGTTTGCCTTTTCCAATTTGCCCTGGCGGCCACCGGGTCGTATCTGCCGGCGCTGCTGGCCCTGGCCCTGCTGGGCTGGAGCATGATTACCTTTACCGCTTCCACCAACAGCTCAATCCAGATGAAAGTCCCCCACAGGCTGCGGGGGAGGGTGATGAGCATCTATTTTCTGCTTTTCGCCGGCATGATGCCGGTGGGCAGTCTTTTCAGCGGGGCGGTGGCCAGGTACCTTGGTGCCCCGGCGGCTTTTTTGATCAGCGGCGGCATCGGCCTGGCCATATTGGCGGCGGTGTGGATGCTGTCCCGGCGGGCTTACAGCTAAAAAACATTCTTCTCCTTGTCCCCGCTTAGGCGGCCGGGGGAGAGGGGGGAGAGGTCCAGCAGCCGGCAGCGCCCTTCGGTAATAAGCTGCGCGGTGATCAGCCCGATGGCCGGGGAGTGCATAAAACCGTTTCCGGCAAAGCCCCCGGCGATGAAAAACCCCCTGAGGTCCGGGTGTTCCCCGATCATGCCCAGATAATCCGGGGTTAAAGACCTGATGCCAACGTAGGCCCGCATCAGCCTGCCTTCCTCCAGGCCGGGAATACGGCGGACCGCCGAATGGATAAAGCCCTCCAGAAGCGACCAGTCCACCGAGCTGTCCAGGCCCGGGGCGGTGTCCTTATCGGTGCCTCCCAGCAGCATGGTGCCGCTTTTCTCGGTGTGCATATAAAAGCCTGACTCCATGTCCACCACCAGGGGAGCCTCCCCGGGTATGCCTTTCACCGGGGCGCAGACGTAAACCTGCCTCCGGTAAGGCCAGGCCGGTATGTCCAGCCCGGCCAGACTACCCACCTCGGGCAGGTGGGGGCCGGCGGCGTTGACCAGCACCGGGCAGGAAATGTTTCCGGCTGTGGTGGAGACACCTGTGACCCGGCCGCCTGCGATTTCCACGCCGGTGACCTGCTCCGAGAAATAGACCTCCACCCCCAGGCGGCGTGCCTGCCTGAAAAAGCCCATGGTCACGCCGTAAGGGTCGGCGTAGCCGTCCAGGGGGCAGATGGTGCCCCCCACCAGGTCCTCGGTGCGGAGATAAGGGTATCTGGCGGCCAGCTCCTCCGGCGGGAGCAATTCCACAGGAATATCGAATTCTTTCAGGATAGCCATTATTTTTTCAAACTGGGCCAGGTGGTCCGGGTCGGCCGAGACGAAAAGGTAGCCCCGGTGGGAAAAATAAATGGGGTAGTCCATTTCCTCTTCAAATCTTTTTAAAAAAGGGAGGCTCAACCTGGTCAGGGCCACGTTGGTGGGATTGGAGAACTGGTGCCTGACGCCGCCGGTGCAGTAGGCCGTGGAACCCATGCCGGGAAACTTTTCCTTCTCGATGACGGCTATTTTCAGTTTTCCCAGGGATGCCAGGTGATAGGCGATACTAAGGCCGATGACCCCGGCCCCCACAATGACCACGTCGTAGTTTTTCAAAGGGACAGCCCTCCTTTGCCATAGTTAATTCAATCCCGGCCCACAGATTTCCTCCTGCCGAAGAGGTTTTGCCCTCCCTGGTGTCGAATCTGAATCTAGTTTTAACTTAGTTTGGATGTTTTTTTCGGAGGAACGCTATGCGCTTTGACTCATTCAGCGGCAACGAGCTGCTCATGATGCTGGTAGGCAGCGCCAACCGGCTGGCCGAGCACCGTTCCGAGATTGACGCGCTGAATGTATTCCCGGTGCCCGACGGGGATACCGGCACCAACATGTACCTTACCTTCCTGGCCGGGGTCAAGGAAGCCAGGGCCAGAAAGGGATCCTCAGCCGGGGAAATAGCCGCCGCCATGGCCCAGGGCAGCCTTCTGGGGGCCAGGGGCAACTCCGGGGTGATCCTGTCCCAGATCCTGCAGGGCTTTGCCAAAGGCATGGAGGGAAAGGACAGGGTGTATACCGCCGACGTGGCCATGGCCTTTGCCGAGGGATCCGGAGCCGCCTGGCGGGCGGTGATGAATCCGGTGGATGGAACTATCCTGACGGTCTGCCGCAGCCTGGCCAACTCTTTTCAGGAGGCCGTGGGCCGCGGTTACGACCTGCTCAAGTCCATGCTGCACGCCTACCGCCAGGCCCAGCAGGCCTTGGCGGAAACACCGGAAATGCTGCCGGTGCTGAAGCAGGCCGGGGTGGTGGACGCCGGGGGCAAGGGGCTGGTGGTGATCCTGGAGGGCATACTGCACGCTTTGAAAATGGCGGCCGCCAGTAAAGAGCTGCAACTTTTCGACCTGGCCGCCAGCCAGCAAAAGGAGTACATCTCCCGGGCCAGGGAAATTTCCTCGGCCATTGAGTACACCTACTGCACCGAGACGATCGTCAAGGGCAGAGGGCTGCTCCTGGAACAGCTGCGCAGCGAACTTTTTCCCTACGGCGACTGCGTGATGGTGGTGGGCAGCGAGGAGACCGCCAAGGTGCATATTCACTCCAACCACCCGGGGCTGGTGTTGGAGTGCTGCCTTAAGTACGGCGCCCTGCACAGCGTGCAGATCAACAACATGGAGGATCAGCACCGGGAATTCAGCCAGCCCGCAGGTCAGGAAAAGCCTCTGGGGCTGGTCAGCGTGGGGCTGGGCGAGGGGATCGCCAACATTATGGAGAGCCTGGGGGCCGACCAGGTGGTGCCCGGGGGCCAGACCATGAATCCCAGCGCCGAGGCGCTCCTGGAGGCCATTAACAGGGTCAGGGCGGAAAAGGTGCTGGTGCTGCCCAATAACGGAAATGTGGTGCTCACCGCCGATCAGGCCGCAGCCATGGCCTCGAAGGAGGTCCGGGTGGTCAGGACCACCAGTATCCCCCAGGGGCTTGCCGCCATGCTGGTGCATAACCCCTACGGCGACCTGGACGAGGTGGCCGGGAAAATGTCTTCGGCGGCCGGGCAGGTCCAAAGCGGTGAGATTACCAGGGCGGTCAGGGACACTACCCTG
>Ga0209347_1002045_pt1 | contig 28420 bp, 30 predicted proteins | sample AutmiccommuBRH23_FD_187382 | JGI IMG/M metagenome (GOLD analysis project Ga0209347, IMG submission 187382) | Deep subsurface microbial communities from Mt. Terri, Switzerland - Autotrophic microbial communities BRH/23 (SPAdes) (version 2) | ecosystem: Environmental > Aquatic > Deep subsurface >...
GCCTGACCCCCCAAAAACGACCCGAGACACCCGGCTCCGCAAGCTCCGCCGGGTCGCTTCGCCTGCCCACTCACCCTGGGCAATTTTCCGGTCAGCAGGAAACCCGCGAGAGCGGGCCTGCTGGAATGCCGTTTCGGCCGGGACCGGCTGACTGGAATTGGAACACGTTCTAGTCTGTCGTATATGACCCAGGCTGATGCTTCCTCGCGCGAGCGCTCGTCCGGCGACTTGTTGCGCCATCCCCTGCACTCCGGCCACCTCACCGTCGGCGCGCTCAAGCGCCACAAGGACCGGCCGGTGCTGTTCCTCGGTGACACCACGATGACCGGAGGCGAGCTCGCCGACCGGATCAGCCAGTACATTCAGGCGTTCGAAGCGCTCGGCGCGGGCAGCGGCGCGGCGGTCGGTCTGCTGTCACTCAACCGGCCGGAGGTGCTGATGATCATCGGCGCCGGCCAGACCCAGGGCTTCCGGCGCACGGCACTACACCCTCTCGGCTCGCTGGACGACCACGCCTACGTGCTGTCCGACGCGGGGGTGACCTCGCTGATCATCGATCCGAAACCGATGTTCGTCGAGCGGGCGCTGGGCCTGATCCAGAAAGTGCCCGCGCTCTCGCAGATCCTGACGATCGGCCCGGTGCCGGCCGAACTCGCCGACAGCGGCGTGACCGCGGTCGACCTGAGCGCCGAGGCGGCGAAGTACCCGGCCGTTCCGCTGGTCGCGGCCGACCTGCCGCCCGATCACATCGGCGGGCTCACCTACACCGGTGGCACCACCGGCAAACCCAAGGGCGTGATGGGCACGACGCAGTCCATCACGACGATGACGACGGTGCAGCTGGCGGAGTGGGAGTGGCCGGAGAATCCCCGCTTCCTGATGTGCACGCCGCTGTCGCACGCGGGTGCGGCGTTCTTCACCCCGGTGATCGTCAAGGGCGGCGAGCTGATCGTACTGACCAAGTTCGACCCGGCAGAGGTCCTGCGCGTCATCGAGGAGCAGAAGATCACCGCGACCATGCTGGTGCCCTCGATGATCTACGCGCTGATGGACCATCCCGATTCGCACACCCGCGATCTGTCGTCTCTGGAGACGGTGTACTACGGCGCGTCGGCGATGAACCCGGTCCGGTTGGCCGAGGCGATCCGGCGGTTCGGCCCGATCTTCGCGCAGTACTACGGGCAGTCCGAGGCGCCGATGGTGATCACCTACCTGTCCAAGAAGGACCACGACGAGAAGCGCCTGACCTCGTGCGGCCGGCCGACGCTGTTCGCGCGGACCGCGCTGCTCGGCGAGGACGGCCAGCCGGTGCCGCAGGGCGAGGTCGGCGAGATCTGTGTGTCGGGGCCGTTGCTGTCCGGTGGGTACTGGAACCTGCCCGAGGCCACCGCGGAGACGTTCAAGGACGGCTGGATGCACACCGGCGACCTGGCGCGCGAGGACGAAGACGGGTTCTGGTACATCGTCGACCGGACCAAGGACATGATCGTCACCGGCGGTTTCAATGTGTTCCCCCGCGAGGTGGAAGACGTTGTGGCCGAGCATCCTTCGATCGCGCAGGTGTGCGTGATCGGAACGCCCGACGAGAAGTGGGGTGAGGCGGTGACCGCGGTGGTGGTGCTGCGGCCCGACGCGCCGTCGGACGAGGCGGCGGTCGAGGAGATGATCGCCGAGATCCAGGCCTCGGTGAAGGAGCGCAAGGGCTCGGTGCAGGCACCCAAGCAGGTGATCGTCGTCGACTCGGTGCCGGTGACCGCGCTGGGCAAACCCGACAAGAAGGCGGTGCGGGCGCAGTTCTGGGAGAGTTCGGGACGCGCGGTCGGCTGAGCCGACGAAACGGCACGGTCGGCTGAGCCGCTCGGGGCTCCCGCAGCAGGTGCCGCGCGTCGCGCCCGACCTCACGCCCGGCAGAATCGCGAAGATGCGCACCCTCGCGAAGTGGGTCCCCGGCGATCACCTCGGCCTCGACGTCCCCGCCGACGCCGACGCGTTGCGCGACGGCGGCGCCGGCTACCTGACGGAGGCGTTCCGGCGGGCCGGCACCCTGAGCGACGCCAACGCCGTCGTCGCGATCGAGGACCTGACAGAGTTCCGCGGCGGCAGCACCGGCCGCAAGGCGCTGCTGTCGGTGCGCTACCGACAGTCCTGCGAACTGCCGCGCGACCTGTTCGTGAAGTTCTCCCGGGACTTCGACGATCCCGGTCGCGACCTCGGACGCGATCAGATGGCCGACGAGGTGCGCTTCGCGCTGCTCACCCGCGCGCCGGGATTCCCCATCGACGTGCCGCAATGCCTGTTCGCGGACTTCCACCACGGATCGGGCAGCGGGCTGTTGATCACGAGTCGGATCGGCTACGGCAGCAACGGAATAGAGCCGCACTACGACAAGTGCGCCGACTACTCCATGCCCGACCCACCCGCGCACTATCGCGCGCTGCTGCGTGCACTGGCCCGGCTGGCGGGCACCCACAAGGCCGGCGGACTCGCCGCCGAGATGGAGTTCCCCGTCGACATGCGGCGGCTCTCGGTCGGCGAGCGCGCCCCGTACACCGGCGAGCAGTTGCAGCGCCGCGTCGACCACCTCGCCGAGCTGGTCGCCCGCCATTCTGGACTGCTGCCCGCCAATATCGCCGCCCCGCAGTTCATCTCCCGTCTGCGCGACGAGATCCTGCTGTGTCCGGATCGCGTGGACGCGCTGTGGGACGCTCTCTGCGCCGACCCCCGGTACGTCGCGCTGTGTCACTGGAACGCCAACGTCGACAACGCGTGGTTCTGGCGTGACCCGCACGGACGGCTCGAGTGCGGGCTGCTCGACTGGGGCTGTGTCGGTCAGATGAACGTCGCCATGGCGATCTGGGGTACCATGTGCAGCAGCGAAACCCAGATGTGGAACACCGATTTCGACTCCCTGCTCGGCTACTTCGTGGCCGAGTTCGCGGCGGCGGGCGGGCCCGAACTGGACCCGCGGGCTCTGCGCGGACACGTGCTCACCTATGCGGCGATCATGGGACCGGCGTGGCTGCTCGACGTTCCCGCATACCTGCTCAAGGTCCTTCCCGAACCGGTGGCCGACCGCTTCGCCCCCGGATCGCCGGGAACAAGCAGGCCCGCAGCAGGCTGTTGATGCTGACGAACTTCCTCAACCTGTGGGAGAGGTTCGACCTTGCCGCGGTGCTGACGTGACCGGCGGCGACCTGCAGCAGACGGTCGATGCGGTTTGGCGCATGGAGGCCGCGAAGATCGTCGCCACGCTGACCCGCGCGGTCGGCGACGTCGGCCTCGCCGAGGACCTCGCCCAGGAAGCCCTGGTCGACGCCCTCACCCAGTGGCCGGACACCGGAGTGCCCCGCAACCCCGGCGCATGGCTGACCACCGTCGCCAAACGCAAGGCCGTCGACCACTGGCGCAGGCAGGACAAACTCGACGCCAAGTACGCCGCCATGGCACGGGATCTCGAGGACCACGTCGACGACGCGTGGGACCCCGATCGCATCGACGACGACGTGCTCCGGCTGATCTTCATGTCCGCGCACCCGACGCTGTCCCGGGAGAACCAGATCGCCCTGACCCTGCGGGTGGTCGGCGGCCTGACGACCGAGGAGATCGCGAAGGCGTTCCTCGTGCCGAAGGCGACGATCGCCCAGCGCATCGTGCGGGCCAAGAAGTCCCTGACCGGAGTGCCTTTCGAGGTTCCGGACCGATCCGCCTACCCGGAGCGGCTGTCGTCGGTGCTCAGCGTGATCTACCTGGTGTTCAACGAGGGCTATTCGGCGTCGACGGGTCACCGCTGGATCCGCGACGAATTGTGCAGTGAGGCATTGCGTCTCGGCCGTGTCCTGGCCGCCCTGGCCCCCGACGAGGCCGAGGTCCACGGTCTTGTCGCCCTGATGGAGTTCCAGTCCTCGCGGCTGCGGTCGCGCACCGACGCCGACGGACGACCCATCCTGCTCGAAGACCAGAACCGCACCCTGTGGGACCGCGCCCAGATCCAGCGCGGCGTCACCGCGCTCCAACGCGCGGCCGAAGTACTGCAGCGCAAGAAGATCGGCTGGGGCACCTACTCGCTGCAGGCCGCCCTCGCCGAATGTCACGCCGTCGCACCCACCGCCGCCGACACCGACTGGCCGCGCATCGTCTCTCTCTACGACGCGCTGCTGCGACTCGCACCGTCACCGGTGGTCGAACTCAACCGCGCGATCGCGGTCGCCATGGCGGATCCCGACTCCGGGCCGGCCACGGCGCTCCGGATTCTCGACGGGATCAAGGGCCTCGAGACCTCCCACCTGCTGCCGAGCGTCCGCGGCGAACTGCTGGCACGGCTCGGTCGCAATGCCGACGCCGCAACCGAGTTCGACCGTGCCGCAGCGCTGGCCGACAACGACCGCGAACGCGACGTGCTGCACGACAAGGCCGCCAGGGCGAGGATCCGCTAGGCGCCGGGCACCGCGGTACGCGCCGCCACCGACGGACCGCCGACGTTGTCGAACACGTCGATCACCACATCGGCGTCCCGATACACGCCGACGTGATGCAGGCCCGGTGTCGCCCCGATGATGTCGTTGGCCCGGTCGCCGGTCATCGGGTAGTCCTCCACCCGATGCCGCCAGTGCGCGGCGACGACCGTCGCCGCGCGGGCAAGTCGGGGCACCTCGCGATCGAGTACCTCCCGCAGCGCCGAAGGCTGCAGGTAGTAGCACACCTCCGACAGCACCACTAGGTCGAAAGGCCCTGCGGGCCAAGGCTGGTCGAGTGACCCGCGCAGCAACGTCACCCGATTCCCGACGCCGGCGGCTGTCAGTCGTCGATGCGTGGCGTCCAACGCGCCGACGCTGATGTCGGTGCTGGTCACATGATCGCACCGACCGACAAGCCGTTCGGTGAGCACGCCGACCGAGCACCCCGGCTCGAACGCGTGCCGGTACCTCGGAAAGGGCAGCAGGGCGGTGGTGATCGCGTACTTGCGCTGTTCATACCACCGCGACTCGAGATGCCAGGGATCCGCCGACCCCGCGTACATGCGGTCGAAGTAGCTGTCGGGCAGTCGACCGGTCAGCGGAAGACCACCTCTCCCACAGCCATCAGCCTGCTCACCACGTACGGCGGAAGGACCGGGTCCACCCCGGGCGCCGGAGGGACGAGCTGGCTTCGGAACGATTGCGCCGCAAGGCTCTTGCGCTCGCGCACGAACCGGGTCAACGGGGCCGCGTACGCACGGTGCCACGGCACGGCGCCGTCGTCGGGTCGCGCCCAGTGCCACATCCACACCGGATACTCCACAAGCACCGCGCCGGTGCGCTCGGCCGCCACCGCCGCCGCCCGTCCGACCGCCTCGTGGTCGGGATGACCGTCACCACGCCAGGTGGCGGCACAACAGGTTCCCGGCGGCTTGGTGGCCAGGATCTCGGTGACCAGGTCCGCGAGACGTTCCTCGTGCTCGGCTATCTGGCCGTCCGGCAACCCCAGGCAGATCGGTGCGTGGACTCCCATCACGCCCGCCGCGCAGTGCAGCTCCGAGCGGCGGACCCGCTCCAACTGAAACCTTTGCAGCAGGGACACATCGGGAAGCGCTGCGCCGCCGTCGCTGGCCGAGACGATCTGCACCCGGACACCGGACTCGGCCAGCAGCACCGCCGTGGCCCCGAAGCCGAGGGTCTCGTCGTCCGGATGGGCGCCGACCACCACGACCTCCGGGCAACCACGCAGATCGAGCTCGGGTAGCCGCAACCCGGCGTCGAGCCAGTTCTGCGTCGGGGTTCCGCCCGCCGCCAGCGGCTGCGACGCCAGACGCGCCGAATTGCCCACCTGCGCGGCGGTCACGGCGCCACCCCCACCAGCTGCCCCAGCCGTTCCAGGTCGCGTTCGGCGTGGCTCTGCCGGACATAGATCGACAGGTCGGCCACCCGACGCGCGTGCGCACCGTCCAGGGCCAGCGGCGCAGGCCCGAGCGCGCGGGCGGTGCGGTGGATCGATTCGTCGACCGCGGTCTCGACCACCGCGCGGGCACGCCTGGCGAGCAGTTCGGCACGGCCCTTGCGGTTCAGCGGATCCGCGTCGACCTCGCTGGCCACCGACATCAGCATCGCGTCGGCGGCGGCGAGCGCGGCGTCGACCGCCCCCAGGTGCGCCAGGGTGTGCGCGTCGGCCGTCTCGGCGGCGGCCCGGGCGTACAGCGGCGCCGCCACCGCGCGCGCCCCGCCGAGCCAACAGGCCGCCACTCCTGCGGCACCGTGCCAGAAGCCCGGTCGCGTCAGGTACTCCCCCGGCCGGCCCACGGCGACCGCGGGCGTCGCGGTGAATTGCACCGAGCGCGTGTCGGATTCGGCCATTCCGGCATTGCGCCAGCTGCTGGGCAGTGGCTGCACGCCGTGCGCGTCGAGGGCGACGGCGAACAGTCCGCGATCACCTGAGGGCAGCCGCGCGGTGACCAGCGCGTGCGAGCACAGCCCCGCCCCCGAGCACCACACCTTGGTGCCGTCGAGCAGGGTCCGCCCTCCGTCGTCGCGGGCCGTCAACGCTGCGTCGCGGGACTCGGCGGCCCACACCCCCCAGAACTGCCCGGGCACCGGTGCGGGCCCGTCCAACTCGGCAAGGATCGCCACCGCGTCGGCGTGCGCCTCGGCCAGCCGTCCACCCACCACGTCGGTCTCGGTCAGCGCGGCCAGTCGGGCCCAGCGGTGCGCGGTCTGCCCGCGCCCCGGCAGCGGGAGTTCCAACGCACCCGAGGCGAGCCACGTCGTGACCACCGCGGCGGTCACGTCCCTGCACCCGCCTTCGGCTGCGGCGCGGAGCGGGACAGCTTCCTCAGGTGCTGGGCAAAACCCCCGGGAGCGCGGCCCTCACGCCGGTCCGACGTCGCCACCGACAGGCGCCGGTCCCGGTGGACGGTCATCCCGGCGGCCTCGAACCGTTCGACCAACTCGACGTCCTCCCCGGATGCCAGGGCGCGGAAGCCGCCGACATGCCAGTACGCGTCGGCGCGGAAACCCATGTTGGCCCCGTGCACGTGGTCGTGGCCGGGCCCGGAGGACCGGTAGGAGCGCAGATAGCGGCGCACCACCGCGGGCGAGAAGTGCCGCCAGTTCGGGACGCGCACCACCCCGAGCACCATGTCCGCGCCGGCGTGCAGGTCGGGGCGGACCATGCGCACCAGCCAGTCGGCGTCGACGACGCTGTCGGCGTCGGTGGTCGCATACCACGTGTCCTGAGGGTCGATCTGGGCGCACAGCGACTTCGAGTACTCGAAACCCGCGGCGCGTGCGGCGCCGACGTTGCCCGCGTCGACGGAGATGAAGTGCACGTCCGGCCCGAACTCACCGGCCAGTTGCTCGCTGCCGTCGTCACTCGAGTCCAGGACGACGACCGTGCAGACCGGCGTCGGAAGGCACAGCGCTGCGGTGGTCAGCGCCCGGAGGCACTGCGGCAGGTGCGCCAACTCGTTGTGGGCGGGCACCACCACAACGGTCTGCAGCGGGAACGAGTCAGGCGCGGTCATGCGCTTATTTAGCCGTTCGGCGGCGGTTTCACACCTGGCACGATGGTCGGGTGACCGACGTTGCGGGTGTTCTGTTCGATTTCTCCGGCACGCTGTTCCGGCTGGAGGAGGACGAGAGCTGGTTCGCGGGCATCACGCTGGACAGCCGCGAGGACCGTGAGGTCGACGGCCACGTGCAGGCCGAGCTGATGCGGCGGCTCACGGCGCCGACCGGCCGTTCGGTGCACATGACGCCGGAGGCGCTGGAGGCGTGGACCAACCGGGACCTGGCGCCGCATCTGCACCGTGAGGCCTACCTGCACGTGCTGCGCGAGTCGGGGCTTGCCCGTCATCACGCCGAGTCGCTGTACGCCCGCGTGATCGACCCCGACAGCTGGACCCCCTACCCGGACACCGCTGCCGTGCTGAGCGGCCTGCACCGGCGCGGGATCAAGACCGCGGTGGTGTCCAACATCGCGTTCGACGTGAGACCGGCGTTCCACGCGGTCGGCGTCGCCGGCGACGTCGACGAGTTCGTGCTGTCGTTCGAGGTCGGTGCCGTCAAGCCGGACCCGGCGATCTTCCGGACCACACTCGACCGGCTGGGCGTGCGCCCGGAGCACGCGCTGATGGTCGGCGACAGCGACGAGGCCGACGGCGGCGCCAGGACCCTGGGGTGCGGTTTCGCCCTCGTCGATCCGCTGCCGACGGCCGACCGCCCGGACGGGCTGATCGCGGCCCTGCGCACCCACGGCCTGTGACGGCACACTGGAACGCATGGCTGATCCGAAGCCGCCCTGGTGGCTCAAACCGATGAACAAAGTGCTGATGGTTGCGATGAAGACCGGGCTGATGAAAGACGGGCCGCTGGTGCTCACGGTGACCGGCCGCAAGTCCGGCCAGCCGCGGTCCACGCCCATCACCCCTTTCGAGGTGGACGGGCAGCGTTACGTGGTCGGCGGGTTCCCCGGCGCGGACTGGGTGCGCAACGCGCAGGCCAATCCCGACGCGGTCCTGGTGCGCGGCAAGGTCCGCGAGCCGGTGCGCATGGCGGAGCTCAGCGCCGATCAGGCCCGTCCGCTGCTGCGGCAGTTCCCCGTCCTGGTGCCCACCGGTGTGAGCTTCATGAAGAACGCCGGTCTGGTCACCGGACCCGACCCCGACGAGTTCGAACGGTTGGCCGGGCGCTGCTCGGTCTTTCGCTTCGATAGCGTTCGATAGCCTTCGACGCATGACCAACCCCTTCGACCCCAGTCTCTGGGAGCCGGTGGCCGGCTTCGACGACCTGACCGACATCACCTACCACCGCCACATCGCCGACGGCGCGCGCAAGCCGACGGTGCGGGTGGCGTTCGACCGGCCCGAGGTGCGCAACGCGTTCCGGCCGCACACCGTCGACGAGCTGTACCGCGTCCTGGACCACACCCGGATGTCCTCCGACGTCGGCGTCGTGCTGCTGACCGGCAACGGGCCGTCGCCGAAGGACGGCGGGTGGGCGTTCTGTTCCGGCGGCGACCAGCGCATCCGTGGCCGCAGCGGCTACCAGTACGCCTCGGGGGACACGGCGGAGACGGTGGACCCGGCGAGAGCGGGCCGGCTGCACATCCTGGAGGTGCAGCGGCTGATCCGGTTCATGCCCAAGCCGGTGATCTGCCTGGTCAACGGCTGGGCCGCGGGAGGCGGGCACTCGCTGCACGTGGTGTGCGACCTGACGCTGGCTTCGCGTGAGCACGCCCGCTTCAAGCAGACCGACGCCGACGTGGGTTCGTTCGACGCCGGGTACGGCTCGGCGTATCTGGCCAGCCAGACCGGGCAGAAGTTCGCGCGCGAGATCTTCTTCCTCGGCCGCGCCTACACCGCCGAGCAGATGCACGCGATGGGCGCGGTCAACGAGGTGGTCGATCATGCTGAGCTGGAAACCGTTGCGCTGCAATGGGCTTCCGAGATCAACGGGAAGTCGCCTCAGGCGATCCGGATGCTGAAGTACGCCTTCAATCTGCCCGAGGACGGCCTGGTCGGCCAGCAGCTGTTCGCCGGTGAGGCCACCCGGCTGGCGTACATGACCGACGAGGCGGTCGAGGGCCGCGACGCGTTCCTGGAGAAACGCGAGCCGGACTGGAGCCCGTTCCCCCGCTACTTCTAGGGATTTGGGTGTAGTTGGTCAACCTCAGCATGACCAACTACACCGAAATCACACGTTCTGGACGCTGGCGCGGTAGCGCAGCGGCGACATCCCCACCTCGCGTTTGAAGGCGTTGCTGAACGCGCTCTCCGACGTGTAGCCGAGCCGGAACGCGAGCGGACCCACGCGGGCGTCGCCGTCACGCAACGCGTGCCTGGCCAGCTGCATCCGCCAGTTGTTCAGGTAGGTCAGCGGCGGCACCCCCGCGACGGTGCGGAACCGCTCGGCGAACGACGTGCGCGACATCGCCGCAGCCCGGGCGAGTTCCTCGAGGCGCCAAGGCTTCCCGGGCTCGTCGTGCATCAGCGAGACCGCCGGTCGGAGCCCGTCGTCGGTCAGCAATCGCAGCCATCCGGGCGGGAGTTCGTCGTGCTGCGCGATGTAGGCGCGCAGCACCTCGAGGAGCAACAGCTGACCCTGCTGCCGGACCGCGAACGCGGCGCCCACGCGATCGCCGGTCACCTCGTCGAGCAGGCGGTTGAGGATCGCGTGCAGGTTGGTCGCCTCGGCGGCCGAGGCCCGCACATATCCGACGGGCGGCAACGCCTGCATCAGCAGCGCCCGGCCGATCGGGTTGACGTCGATGTGGCCACCGATGGTCACGTCGGCGTCGCCGCAGTCGGCGCCGTCGACCCGCACGAACGTGTCGGGTTCGCTGATGGACAGATCGGTGGCGGGCCCGAGTCCCGGGCCACCCTCGAGCACCACGTGGCTTCGGCGGTTGAGGATCGCGACGTCACCGGGAGCAAGGTCGATGGGCGCGGGTATGCCGTCGGTGGTCAACCGAACGCGCCCACAGACCACCGCGACCATCTTGAGCGGGTGGTGGATGTCGAAGCGGCCGATCCAGTCGCCACGCACCGAGAACCCGCCGGAGACGAGGCCACGGACCTCGATGAGGTCGAACACGTCCGACAGCTGATCCCGCACCATCTCCGGACTATTGCGCAGAATTTCCGGACTTTCAACCATTCAACGTCCACTCCTTGCCGCGCACAGTGGTGTCATGACCAACAAACAACAACCCCTCGGATCCGGCTTCACCGCCGCCTCGACAGCCGCCGAGGTAGTCGACGGCATCGACCTCACCGGGCGCAACGTCGTCGTCACGGCGGGCCACGTCGGCCTCGGCCTCGAGACCACCCGCGCCTTGGCCCACGCCGGTGCCAACGTCGTGGTGGCCAGCCGTAATCCCGCGTCGGCGGCGGACGCGCTCGCAGATCTCGACCGGGTCGAGGTCGACCCACTCGACCTCGCCGACCCCGCCTCGGTCGAGGCGTTCGCGCAGCGGTACCGCGACTCCGGGCGTCCGCTGCACATCCTGATCAACAACGCCGGCATCATGGGCGGCGACCTCGTCCGCGACGCCCGCGGCTATGAAGCACAATTCGCGACCAACCACCTCGGCCACTTCCAGCTCACGCTCGAGCTGCTGCCCGCGCTGCGCAGGGCCCAGGGCGCACGGGTGGTCGAGGTGTCGTCGTGGGGTCATCACCTGTCCGACATCCGTTGGGATGAGCCGCATTTCGAGCGCGACTACGACGGCATGGTGGCCTACGGGCAGTCGAAGACCGCCAACGTGCTGTTCGCCGTCGAGCTCGACCGGCAATGGGCCGGCGACGGCATCCGCGGCTACTCGCTGCACCCCGGCGGGATCGTGACCACCAATCTGGGGCCGTGGCTGACGCCCGAGGACTGGCGCGCCATGGGGCTGGTCGGCGAGGACGGGCAGCCGGTCATCGACCCCGACAACGACATGAAGACCCCCGAGCAGGGCGCCTCGACGACCGTGTTCGCCGCGACCAGCCCGCTGCTGGCCGAGATCGGCGGGGTGTACCTGCAGAACAACGACATCGCGCCGTTGGAGGTGGGTGCGACGCCCGTGACCGTCGACATGGGATCGGGTTCGTTGCGCACCACCGTCGGCGTCACGGGGTATGCGGTGGATCCCGAATCGGCGCAACGCCTCTGGGCAATGAGCGAGAAGCTGCTCACCGCCTAGAGACACCTCCGCCGAAATGGCACTCCAGCAGCAGGAGGTCGAGTGAGGGCCTGCTGGAATGCCGTTTCGGCGGGGAGGACGCGGAGAAATAGACTCGCTAGTCGTGACTAGCAGGAACCCGCTGCGGCGGCTGGCCGATCAGGTCGTGCTGACGAGCATGCGTCCGCCGCTCCTCCCCGCGCTGCTGCAGTACGGCACGAACCGCGACATCGTCGACCTGAGAGGCAAGCGCGTCCTGCTCACCGGCGCCTCCTCGGGTATCGGCGAGGCGGCCGCGGAGAAGCTCGCCCGGCGCGGCGCCACCGTGGTGGTGGTCGCCCGTCGTCAGGACCTGCTCGACGCCGTCGTCGCCCGCATCGCCGAGGCCGGTGGACCCACCGGCCCCCGAGCCCGCGCGTACGCCTGCGACCTGTCCGACCTCGACGCGGTCGACGACCTCGTCGCCACCGTCGAGGCCGATCTCGGCGGCGTCGACATCCTGGTCAACAACGCAGGCCGGTCCATCAGGCGCCCGCTCGAGGAATCGCTGGACCGCTGGCACGACGTCGAACGCACCATGACGCTGAATTACTACGGCCCGCTGCGCCTCATCCGCGGCCTCGCCCCCGGCATGCTCGAACGCAAGGACGGCCACATCATCAACGTGTCCACGTGGGGTGTGAAGACGGAGTCGCCGCCGCTGTTCGGCGTGTACAACGCGTCGAAGGCGGCGCTGTCGTCGGTCAGCCGCATCATCGAAACCGAGTGGAGCGGCAGGGGCGTGCACTCGACGACGCTGTACTACCCGTTGGTGAAGACCCCGATGATCGCCCCGACCCGCGCGTACGACGGCCTGCCCGGGCTGTCCGCGGACGAGGCCGCGGGCTGGATCGTCACCGCCGCCCGGCACCGCCCCGTGAGCATCGCGCCACGCATCGCCGTCACCGCCCACGCGATCAACAGCATCGCCCCCGCCGCGGTCGACACGATCATGAAACGTCAACGCATGCAGCCGCGAGACTGATGATCCGCACCATCGCCGATATCGTCCGGGTGCACGGCCGGGACCGACCCGACACGCCTGCCCTGGTCGTCGGGGACCGCACCATCACGTTCGGCGAGCTCGACGCGCGCTCCAGCCGGGCCGCGCAGGCGTTCGCGCGGGCGGGCATCGGGTTCGGCGACCGGGTCGCGTTCGTCGAGCGCAACGGCTCGGAGTTCTTCGACGTCGTCTTCGGCCTGGCCAAGCTGGGCGCCGTCGGCGTGCCCGTCAACTGGCGCCTGACAGCCCCGGAGATCAGCCACATCATCGAGGACTGCGCGGCCGCCGCGATCGTCGTCGGCGAGGAGTTCTTCAGTCACATCGAGGCCATCGAGGACGAGATCGACGCCGAGGTGATCGCGGTCGGCGCTCACGACCGCTGGCCCGATTTCGACGACTGGATCGCCGCCCACCCGCCCGTCGACCCCGGCGTGACGAGCGGGCCGGACGACCTGGTGTTCCTGATGTACACGTCGGGGACCACCGGGCTGCCCAAGGGCGTCATGCTGAGCAACACCAACTACCGGTGCAAGACCGCCGGGGTCGCGGCCGGGCCGTGGCGGTTCAGCGCCGACGCGGTGAGCCTGGCCGTCATGCCGCTGTTCCACATGGCCGGCTCGGGCTGGGCGTTCGCCGGCATGTGGGAGGGCGCCACCACCGTCGTGCTGCGCGACGTCGACCCCGCGGCGATCCTCGACGCGATCGCCACCCACCGCGTCACCAACCTGCTGCTGGTGCCCGCCGTCATCGCGTTCCTGCTCGACACACCCGGCGTCGAGACATGCGACTTGTCCCACCTGCGGATCGTCGTCTACGGCGCCTCACCGATCAGCGACGACGTCCTCGGCCGCGGGATGAAGCGGTTCGGCGGCGTGTTCGCGCAGGTCTATGGCATGACCGAGACCACGGGATCGATCACCCAGCTCGACGGCGACGACCACGTTCCGCACCTGCTGCGCTCGTGCGGCAAGCCGTATCCCTGGGTGCAGGTCCGGATCGTCGGAGGCGACGGTGCCGACGCCCCCGCGGGCACGGTCGGCGAGGTGTGGACCCGGTCCGGCCAGAACATGATCGGCTACTGGAACAACCCCGGCGCGACGGCGGCGACGCTGACCGCAGACGGGTGGCTCAAGACCGGCGACGCGGGATACGTCGACGCCGACGGTTACGTGTACCTGCAGGACCGGATCAAGGACATGATCGTCTCCGGCGGCGAGAACGTGTACCCCGTCGAGGTGGAGAACGTCCTGATGACCCACCCCGACGTCGCGGACGTCGCCGTCATCGGCGTCCCCGACGAGCGCTGGGGCGAGGCGGTCAAAGCCGTCGTGGTGGCCGGCGCCCCACTGTCGGAGGGCGATCTGATCGGGTTCGCCCGGCAGCGGCTCGCCGGCTTCAAGCTGCCCAAGACCGTCGACTTCGTCACGGCGCTGCCGCGCACTCGGAGCGGCAAGGTGCTCAAGCGCGCGCTGCGTGACCCGTACTGGGCAGAGACCGGCAGGCGGATCGGCTGAACCCGTGGCGGACGTGATAGACACGCATCCATGGAGATCCTGGCCAGTCGGATGCTGTTTCGGCCGGCCGACTACGCACGGTCACTGGCGTTCTACCGTGACGGCATCGACCTGGCGATCGCGCGGGAGTACGCCGGCGGCACCGTGTTCTACGCCGGCCAGTCGTTGATCGAACTCGCCGGCCACGGCGCCCCGGACCGCGGTGCCCCGCCTTTTCCCGGCGCGCTGTGGCTTCAGGTGCGGGACCTGCACGCGACGCAGAACGAGCTTCGGGAGCGTGGCGTCGAGATCGCCCGCGAAGCGCGCCGCGAGCCGTGGGGGCTTTTCGAGATGCACGTCGTCGACCCCGACGGTGTGACGCTGATCTTCGTGCAGGTACCCGAGGACCACCCGCTGCGCCGCGACCTGCGCGACTGAGACCGGCGGTCAGCGCGCAGGCGCCGCCAACGGCCAGCCGACCGACGCGAGGCGCGAGGCGACCCGGAGGATCTCCTCGGGGTCGGGCTCCTGAGCGGTGACCACGTGGATCGCCGCATGGATCTCTGCCCGCGCCGCCGTGCCCGAACCGGTGCTCCGCAGCACGCTCTGGGCGACCTTGACGACCTCGTCTTCGGAAAGCGACCGCGCCAGCAGCGCGAGCAGCGGAAAGTAGTCCTGCTGCGGGACGCCGTGCGGGTAGCCCTCGTGCACCCAGGAGACGACGTTGTCGACGACGCGCTGACTCATGGTTTCGATTCTGCGGGGCTGCGGTCGCCCCCGCCCAGCCCGCCCGAGGTCTTCATCTGGTGTTCAAGAACGAGTCGGGATGTGTTGGTCCGGCGCGGGTCTCGCGCCGGGCCGACATCCGCGCCGGGCTACTATCGAGCTGCAGCATCACGGCGCGGATCGCGCCACAGGGTCCCGACAACAGTCCGACGAGGAGGGCCGCCATAGCCATCCTCCGTCCGGTCGGCATCCGGTCAGGCGCGGCGGCATTGCAGGCGCTGACCGTGGTCGACGAGGTCCTCGACGGCCGTGCGACCGTGCTGCCGGTACCCGCCGACGACGCCGAGCAGACCTCGCTGCTGACAACGGCATTGCGTGCGGGCCAGAAGATCGACGACGACATCGCCGTCGTGCTGTCCACCTCGGGTACCACCGGCACACCGAAGGGGGCGTTGCTGACCGTCTCGGCACTGGTGGCGAGCGCGCGGGCGACGCATCATCGACTCGGCGGCGACGGCCGATGGCTGCTCGCGTTGCCCGCCTACCATGTCGCCGGGTTCCAGGTGCTGGTGCGCAGCGTCGTCACCGGCACCGAACCGGTCGCGATCCCGGCCACCTTCGACGGCGCCGAGTTGGTGTCCGCGGTCGCCGCGTTGGGGCCGGGACGCCGGTACGCGTCCCTGGTTGCGGCCCAGCTGGACAAGGCGCTGGGGGATCCGGGCGCGGCCGAGGCGCTGGCAGACCTGGATGCAGTCCTCATCGGTGGCGGCCCGATGCCTGCGGCTGTCGCTGAAAAGGCCTCTGCAGCAGGGATTTCGGTGGTCAGAACGTACGGCATGAGCGAGACGGCCGGTGGCTGCGTGTACGACGGGGTGCCGCTCGACGGGGTCGGGGTGTCGGTGGCCGACGACGGCAGGATCTCACTGGGCGGCCCGACCATCGCCTCCGGCTACCGCAACCCGGTGACCCCCGACCCGTTCGCCGAGCCCGGCTGGTTCCGCACCGACGACATTGGCGCGGTGGATGACTCAGGGGTGCTGACGGTCCTGGGACGGGTGGACGATGCGATCAGCACCGGCGGGCTCACCGTGCTGCCGGCACTGGTCGAGGCCGCTCTGGCGAGCCACCCGGCGGTGGCCGAATGCGCGGTGTTCGGCGTGGCCGACGAGCGGCTGGGCCAGCGCGTGGTGGCCGCGGTGGTGGCGGCGCCGGGCGCGACGATCACCCTGCCCGAACTGCGTTCTCACGTGGCCGGCTCGCTGCCGTCGACCGCCGCGCCGCGCCAGCTGCACGTCGTCGACGCGCTGCCGCGACGAGGTATCGGCAAGGTGGACCGCCGGGAACTCGCCCGGGTGTACGCCTCGACGTCGTGAGCAGCTGTTGCATGATGAGGACATGACCCGAGAAGTGACCTCTGTCGACGAACTGCGTGCGATCGTCGGGCATCCGAACGCCGCGGTGGCCAACAAGGTGCACGACCGCCTGTCGGCCATGCACCGGCACTGGCTGGCGCACTCGCCGCTGGGGTTCGTGGCGACAACGGACGCCCGCGGCCGCGTCGACGTCTCCCCGAAGGGTGACCCGGCCGGGTTCGTGCACGTCATCGACGAGACCACGATCGCGATCCCCGAACGGCCCGGCAACAAGCGGGTGGACGGCTACCTCAACGTGCTCGAACGCCCGCACGTCGGCACGCTGTTCGTCATCCCGGGCCGCGGCGACACGCTTCGGATCAACGGTCGCGCCCGGATCATCGCCGACGCCGACTACTTCGACGCGATGGGCGGTGCAGGGGAAGCGGCCCATCCTGGCGCTGCAGATCGACGTCGAAGAGGTGTTCTTCCACTGCGCCAAGGCATTCCTGCGCTCGGATGCCTGGAAGCCCGAGAGCTGGGACCCGGACGCCGTGCCCAGCGTCGCGCAGCTGGCCAAGGCGTTGTGGCAGGACATGAGCCTCGAGGAGTTGGAGAAGTACTACGCCGAGGAGAACATGCGCAAGGTGCTCTACTAGGGCGGGTCGGTCACCGAATCGTTCGGGGCGGGCACCGGCGAGCGCCCGGAACCACCATAAGCTGGCTGCGTGCCCATCGGTCGCAGAGAGACGGTCGCGGTCAGCGCCGCCGTGGTCCTCGTCGTCGCCGCATTCGCCGTCCCGCACCTCGACCTCGGCATCGTCACCCCACTGATCAACGCCGACGAAGAACGGTTCCGCACCTTCGCAGGCACCGCGCCGATCTTCGGCTGGTTCAACGCCCACGTCGGCCCCGACACCGTCCCCGCGGTCGCGATCGCCGCCGCCGCGGTGCTGTGGGGCCCGTCGGTGGCGCAGCGCCTGCCGTGGCGGTGGCTGCCCTGGACGGCCTGGGCCGTCTCGTTCGCGTGGGCATTCAGCCTGGCCATGATCGACGGCTGGCAACGCGGCTTCGCCGGCAGGCTCACCGCCCGCCACGAATACCTGCGTCAAGTGCCGAGCGTCACCGACATCCCCGAGGCGCTGCGCACCTTCTCCAGCAGAATCCTTGACTACCAGCCGGATTCATGGATCACCCACGTGTCCGGGCATCCGCCCGGCGCGCTGCTGACCTTCGTCTGGCTGGACCGCATCGGGCTGAGCGGCGGCGCCTGGGCGGGCCTGCTGTGCGTGCTGGCAGGCTCGAGCGTGGCGGCGGCGATCGTCGTCGCCGTCCGCGCCCTGGCCGACGAGGACACCGCCCGGCTGGCCGCGCCGTTCGCGGCGGTGGCACCGACGGCCATCTGGATCGCGGTGTCCGCCGACGGCTACTTCGCGGGCGTCGCGGCCTGGGGCATCACCCTGCTCGCGCTGGCGGTCACCGGGTCCACCCGCTGGCCGGTGGTGGCGGCCGCCGGTTCCGGGCTGCTGCTGGGCTGGGGCCTCTTCCTCAACTACGGTCTGGCACTGATGGTCCTGCCCGCGCTGGCGGTCCTGCTCAGCGCGAAGACCTGGCGGGCGGCGCTGAGCGCGCTGACGCCCGCGGTGCTCGCCGCGCTCGGGATGGCAGCGGTGTTCCTCGCTGCCGGCTTCTGGTGGTTCGACGGATACCTGCTGGTGCAGGAACGGTATTGGCAGGGCATCGCCAACGACCGCCCGTTCCAGTATTGGGGCTGGGCCAATTTCGCGTCGGTGGTGTGCGCCATCGGCCTCGGCAGCGCCGCGGGGATCGGCCGGGCGTTCGACATCACCGCGATCAGGCGGCGCTCCGGGCTGTACCTGCTGGTGCTCGGCGCCCTGCTGGCGATCGTCCTCGCCGACCTGTCCCGGCTCAGCAAGGCCGAGACCGAACGCATCTGGCTGCCGTTCACCGTCTGGCTGGTGGCCGCGGCGGCGCTGCTGCCGCGAAGCTCACACCGATGGTGGTTGGCGCTCAACGTCATCGGCGCGCTCGCCGTGAACCACCTGATCCTGACGAACTGGTAGCCGACTGGCCAGCAGGTAGTACAGCGGGACGCAGATCCATACGGCCGCGATCGCGATCCACAAGCCCACGGCGTAGTCACGGTCGAGGACGGTGGGATTGTCGGGACGCGCACCGGGCTTGCTGTACACCGGAATCGCCAGCAGCACCAGCACGACACTGCACAGCGCGGCCACCGCGGCCGGCGCGCGCCACCGCACCGGTATCAGGGTCCGCCCCGCCAACCCGACCGCGGCGCACAGCGGCGCGAACACGAAATCGTGCACGACGACACCGACCGCCGCCCACGCGATGATGCGCACCAGCACGGTGGAGGAGTTGTCCCACAGCAGCACCGCACCGTACCCGGCTACGGCCACACCCACGGCGACCAGAAGCACCCGCACGACGTTCATCAGATCACCTCGATGCGGGACAACCACTTCGTCTGCAGCACACCGGGTCTCGTCGGAGCGATCAGTCGGCACGGATATCCGTGGTCGAGGTTCAGGGTGGCGCCGTTGATCTTCAGCGCGATCAGCGTCATGTCGTCGCGCGTGTGCCGGGCCGGCAGCGTCGTGCGGGAGTAGGGGCCGGGCGGTTCCAGTGAGATCATCCGGACGTCGGAATCCGCCGATGCGCCCACCACGGCGATCAGGTCCGCGAGCACCACACCCGTCCACTCCGCGGAGGCACTCCAGCCCTCGACGCAGGCGATCGGCAGTCGGTGGGTGGTCTGCGGCATCGCCTCCAGGTCGGCGAGCGTGAACGCCCTCGTCCGCGCGCCGAAGGTGACGGTCAAGCGGTAGTCGGGCGACCGCGCGGACCGCACCACTCCGGCGGCCAGCGCCGACCGGTTCACCGGAACCCCCTGTGGCCCTTCCCCTGTTCGAGGCGCCAGCACCGACACCCACCGCAACAGCGGCACCGTCTGCCCGGCAGTGACCAGCGTGGCCACCGCGACGGCCAGCCAGGTGCCGCGCAGCACCGTCCGCCGCGTCGGGCCGACCACCCCGCCCTGCGCGACGTCCTCCACCGGGTCGCTGAGGGCCCGCCGGATCACCGGCAGCTTGACCGCGATGTGCACGAGGACCGCACCGATCGCAACGTACGATATCGCGTAATGGGCTGTGGTGAAGAAGAACTCGAACGCATACCATTGCGCGATGTTGAGCAGCCCGGTGCTGAGCTGGAACAGCATCGAAGCCACCAGCACCAGGATCGACAGCCGCTCGACCTGACGCACGACCCCGCCGAACAACGGACGCTCGAACAGCTTCGGCCACACCGACCACAGCTTCACGACGAGCAGCGGGATCGCGGCGATGCCGCTGGTGACGTGCAGCCCCTGAGTGAGCCGGTACAGCCACACCGGCCGGGTCGGCCACCAGAACCACGGCTGGGGGTGCTGGATGAAATGGCTGATCAAGCCGGTGAGAAAACACACCGCGACGGCGACGCCAAGCGCCGCCCCGACACGCGCGGTGACCGCGGTGCCGCGCAACGAAGTCGTCACGTCGCGGCCAGGGTGGCGACCACCCGCCTGCCGATCGGGTGCACACCGGCCACCGCGAGCCCGACCTGCGCGGCCAGCGCGGGGACGCAGTCGATCCCGACCGAGGCCCACCGGAACCACGGACCGATCGCCCGCGCCGACTCCAGCCGCACCCAGCTGACGTCGATTCCCGCTATCGCCGTATCGAATTCGACCACACACTGGCCGCCGTCGCGCAGCAACTCGGCCGCCCTGCGCAGCACCCGTCGCGGATCACCACCGACCCCGACGTTGCCGTCCGCGAGCAGCACCGTCTGCCAGCGACCGGTACCCGGGAGGGGCTCGAACATGTCGCGGCGCAGGGCAGGTGCCCCGCTGCTGCGGGCCAACCTCACCGCGGTGGCGGACAGGTCGACACCGAGCGCAGGGACACCGCGCTGCACCAGGTCCGCCACCAGACGTCCGGGGCCGCAACCCAGATCGATCGTCGGGCCCTCACACATTCCGACGACGGCGCGGTCGAACCGGGCGTCGGCACCGCGCCCGCCGAGCCAGCTGCGCACCGGGAGCCTGCGCACCCGCCCGTCGTCGTGGCGGACCCAGCACCGTTCGCCGTCGAGCGCACGGTCGTACAGCTGGCCGAACATCAGGCCTCCACCGTCGCGGTGAGCCGGCTGAACCGGGAACCCGGCGGGCAGGCGGGGCGCACCGTGCCCACATCATCGAGGGTGTCGACATCGGCGAGCTCACACATGAGTTCCACATCGACACCCGTGTCCCGCAGTGCCGCCAGCGTTACAGCCCCGGTGTCGGGCGCCGACATCGGGACACCACGCAGGCAGTCGGCGGTTGCGGCGTCGGCGACGCCGAGCACCCACCATCCACCGTCGCGCGCCATGCCGAGCACGGCGTCACTGCCGGCAAGGGACCGCGCGCACCTCTCCAGCAAGTCAGCGCTCACCTGCGGGGTGTCCATCCCGATCTGCAGCACCGGCAACCCGCCGGTGGCCGCCGCGGCGTCGGAGTGGGCGTTGGCCAGCCGCGCGGCGAAGTCCTCTCCCCGCTGCGGCACCACCACGAAATCGTCGAGGCGGGAACGTATCTCGTCCGCGTATTTGGCGGCGTCGAGGTCGCCCGTCAGTGCGACGACGCGCGCCGCGACCGGGCTGGCGGCGACCGCGTCGAGCGTGTCCAGCAGCGCCGCGGCCGCGATCTCGGCGGCGGTGTCGTCACCGACCGCTGCAGCCAGGCGCGTCTTGGCCAGGCCGGGTACCGGCGCCTTCGCGACCACCAGCACGCACACGGGTATCACGAGATCACCCGCCAGAAGTCCAGCGCGGCGATGGCGCTGCCCTTCACCGAGCCGCTGACCTTGGACGTGCCTCCGGTGCGGGGCCCGTAAGCCACGTCGCGTTCGGTCACCGACCAGCCCGCCTGCGCGGCGCGCACGAGCAGCTCGAGCGGATAGCCCGAGCGCCGGTCGGTCACCCCGAGCGACAGCAGCGCATCGCGGCGGGCCACCCGCATCGGCGCGATGTCGTGCACCTGCAGGCCGTACCGCGTCCGGAGCCGCCAGCACACCGCCGCAGTGCCCAGCCGGGCATGCCACGGCCACTTCAGGCCGGGCACCGGACGTCGTCGGCCGATCGCCATGTCGGCGCCGCGTTCGACGTCGTCGACCAGGGAGGGCAGCACCCCGGGATCCAGGGAACCGTCGGCGTCGAGCACCGCCACGATGGGCGTCGTCGCCGCCACCACACCGGCGTGCACCGCAGCGCCGTAACCCGGCCTGCCCTCGGCGACCACCTGCGCACCGTGGCGGCGCGCCACCTCCGCGGTGCCGTCGGTGCTGTTGTTGTCGACGACCAGCGCCGTGTACCCGGCGGGCAGAGCCGCCAACACCGCTGGCAGTGACGCCGCTTCGTCGAGGCAGGGCAATACCACCGTGACCGGACAGTCGGGCATACCCACTCACGCTAGGCGACGTCACCAGGGTGAACCACCCCCAAGACTGACAATTCGATGACGTCGGCGCAGGTAGTGACGGTGTGGGGCTAACCTCGGTGTGGTGACCCGAGTCCTCATCGCAGACGACGACGGCGTCGTCCGCGACGTCGTGCGCCGTTACCTGGAACGCGACGGGCTCGAAGTGTCGATCGCGCACGACGGCACCGAGGCGCTCCGGCTGCTCGGTTCACAGCGCATCGACGTGGCCGTCCTCGACGTGATGATGCCCGGACCCGACGGTTTGTCGTTGTGCCGCAGCCTGCGTCACCGAGGCGACAGCGGCGGCTATTCGGTGCCGGTGATCCTGCTGACCGCGCTGGGTGAGGAGGAGGACCGCATCGCGGGGCTCGAGGCGGGCGCCGACGACTACCTGACCAAGCCGTTCAGCCCGCGGGAACTCGCGCTGCGGGTGCGGTCGGTGTTGCGCCGATCCCCCGCACCGTCGGGCGTGCTGCCGATCGACATCAGGTCCGGCGACCTGACGGTGTCGACCGCGTCGCGCGCGGTCACCATCGGGGACCGGCCGGTCAGCCTCACCAACCGCGAGTTCGACCTGCTGTTGTTCTTCCTCACCCACACCGACACCGTGTTCACCAGGGAGGACCTCCTGAGGCAGGTGTGGCACTGGGATTTCGGCGACCTGTCGACGGTGACGGTCCATGTCAAGCGGTTGCGCTCCAAGCTGGGTGAGCGGCACCGGGTGCAGACCGTGTGGGGTCGCGGCTACATGTGGGCCTCTGACCGTGCGGCGTCGGGGCGGGCGGCGGATGCCGACGGCTGACTTCTGGGAGATCGTCGGCTGGGCGTTGGCCTGCTCGGTGCCCGTCGTCCTGACCGGCGCCCTGATCATCAGGCTCGCCCGGTCCTGGTCACTGGCCGTCAGCATGGTGGCGTTGGTGCTGATCCCCGTGCTGGCCACCTTCACCGGGGTGCTCGGCGCCACCGGCTTCATGATCACCGGCGACTTCGGGCGCACCGCGGTCGTGCTGGTCATCGTCTCGATCGTGACGATCCCCGCGGCGGTGATGCTGGGCCGCTACCAGGCGCGGCGCACCGTGTGGGAAGCCGAGATCCGCGACTCCGAGCGGGTCGCCGAGCAGTCGCGACGGCGTCTGGTCGCGTTCGTCAGCCACGATCTGCGCACCCCGCTGGCCGGTATCCGCGCGGTGTCGGAGGCGATCGCCGACGGCATCGTCCCCGACGACGAGGTGCGGGTACACGCCAAACACATCGAGAACGAGTCGGTCCGGCTGTCCGAGATGGTCGACGACCTGTTCGAGATGTCGAAGATCAACGCGGGCGCGCTGACCCCGTCGTTCGACAAGGTCGCCCTCGACGAAGTGGTCGACGACGTGCTCGCCGCACACCGGATCGCGGCCGAACGCGCCGGGGTGCAACTCACGGCCGACCTGCCCGACCAACCGGTGCGGGTGGTCGGCAGTGACCGCGCGCTCGTACGGGTGCTGTCCAACCTGGTGGCCAATGCGATCGCGCACACGCCGGAGGGCGGCAGCGTCGAGTTGGCGCTCGGCGCCGACGAGAACAGCGCATGGGCGCGCGTCGACGACACCGGCGTCGGGATCGACGAGGCGGACCTGCCGAGGGTGTTCGATGTGGCCTACCGCGGCTCGAACAACCGTGTGCCGCGGGCGGATTCGTCACTGCCCAGCGGATCGGGCCTCGGACTGGCGATCGCAGCGGGGCTGGTGCAGGCCCATCGCGGCACGCTGTCGGCGCACAACCTGCCGACCGGCGCCCGGTTCGAGGTGCGCCTGCCGCTTGCCACCGACTGACTCCCTTGGTGCGCGAACGTGCATTCCTTGTAGCTCGCACGGCGAAATCACGACAGGGAATGCACGTTCGCGGGGGAGAAGGCTCAGCCGGGCAGTGAGTTGTTCAGCCGCTCCGCGGCAGCCAGGTAATCCTCGATGAACTCGCGCACCACCTCGCGTGCGGGCTTCACCTTGTTCATCAGGCCGACGCCCTGCCCGACGAAATAGGTCGCCAGCGCCTGGGCACCCTCATGGCCCTGCGACGCCAGCACGTCGATCCGGCGGATCACCGGTTCGCACAGCATCGACTGCAGCGGCAACGGCAACGGCTGGTGGCCACCGGCGTTGGGCGTCCAGGCATCCGTCCAGTCCGACACCAGCTGACGCGACGGCTTGCCGGTACGGCCCGCCGAGCGCACCGTGTCGCGGGAGGTGGCGGCCAGCATCTTCGCGACGGTGTGCGGCGCCGTCTCGGCCTCCTCGGTGGTCAGCCATACCGAACCGGTCCACGCGCCAGCGGCCCCCATCGCGACCATCCCCGCCATCTGCCTTCCGGTGACGATCCCGCCCGCGGCCAGCACCGGGGTCGCGGCCCCCATCTCCTCGATGGCCGCCAGCACCTCGGGCACCACGACCAGCGTGCTGACCTCGCCGCAGTGCCCGCCGGCCTCGGTGCCCTGCGCGACGATCAGGTCCACCCCGGCGGTGACCTGCTTGACCGCGTGCTCCTTGGCGCCGACCAAGGCAGCCACGCGCACCCCGTGTTCACGCCCGGCCTCGATCATGTAGTCCGGCGGCACCCCCAGGGCGTTGGCGATCAGCTTGACCGGATGCGTGAGCGCGACGTCGAGCAGTTCGTGGCCGGTGTCACCAGACAGCGACGAACCCCCCAGTCGGCGCTTCGGCTCCGGTTCGATGCCGTGGGCGGCCAGCAACCCGTCGACGAGGTCGCGGTAGTCCTGCGGGATGCGCTGGGCCAGATCGTCGGTGGAGAGCTTCTCCCCTTTGCCCTCGAACTTCGCCGGGACGATCAGGTCGACGCCGTACGGCTTGCCGCCGACCGCGTCGTCGATCCAGGACAGCTCCTGATCGAGCTGGGTGGGGGTGTAGGCGGTCGCGCCCAGCACACCGAATCCGCCGGCGTTGGTGACCGCGGCCACCACATCGCGGCAGTGGCTGAACGCGAAGAGCGGGAAATCGATACCGAACTGCTCGCAGATGTTCATCCAGCCAGTATCACTTGACGGGCGTCAAGGATTCGCAGCGGGTGTCAGGCGCACGGAAACAGTTGCGCGGCGCTGGCCTTGCGGGCCCAGAGTTCGGCGAAGGCGCGGGAGATCTCGTCCAGCGCAGGGGCGAGGGGCTCGATCCGGCGGGTGACCAAGGCGCCGTCGTCGGTCGCCGCCACCGGATGCCAGTAGACGCCTTCGGCGGTGACGGTGACCTCGGGTACCAACGACTCGCGGGTGATCATCACGCCTTCGGAGGCCACGCCCTCGTGGGCGACCGGCCGCACCACCTGATCGTCGGGTGCGATACCGAGCTCGTCGAGGAACCGGTGGAAGGCAGCCAGCTCGCCCGGGGCCGGCGCGGCCACGGTGGCAGCCACCCGCACGCGGAATCCCAGGCCGCGCGCCAGCCGAATCCCTGCCACCGCCTTGGCCCAGCTTCCCTGTCCGCGATGCGAGTCGTGCAGCTCCGGGGTCGCGGAATCGAGGCTGATCTGCAACGCCACATTGTGCCGCGCAATGGCCTCGAGCTCGCGTAACCCCCTGCCCCGGAACACCATTGCGTTGGTCAACACGGTAGTCGGCAGCAACGCCGCACAGCTGGCGACGATGGTGCCGATGTCGGGCAGCAGGAACGGCTCGCCCCCGGTGAGGAAGATCTCGCGCACCCCCCAGGCCGCCGCCTCTTGCGCCAGCCGGGCGATCCGGTCGGCCCCGAGCTCGCGCCGCGGGGTCTGCGGCGAGGATTCCACGCAGCAGTAGTCACACGCGAGGTTGCAGTGGAAGTTGGTGTACATCCACAGCCGGGCGCCAGGCATCCGATCCGGGCCCAGAACCACCAGCGGATCGGGCGGGCGGCCGCGCCGCACCGTCAGCGTGCCCCTCCCCGACCCGTCCACGCTCGCGTCCACCACGGTGTTACCGCTTCGTGCGCACCACTTCTCGGCGACCTCCCGGTCCCCGGCAGACGCGACGGTGATCTGGCCGACGGCACCGTCGGCCAGAGTGGCCATCAACCTCATCAGGTCGACGATCACCACCGCGGGTCGACCCCCTGCTCCTCCACCGCGGCGAACAGTGGCTTGTACCCGTCCAGGTGCGGCCGCACCCAACGCCGCAGACCTTCGAGTTCGAGAATCCTGCGGTGCTCGGGATTGTCCCAGTCCATCGCCAGCAGCTTGTCGACCCACGGGGTGTAACGCTCGACCGCAAGGGTGTCCAGCGCGGTGAACATGCAGTGGCAATACCCGTCGGTCCGCCACACCTCCTCGAGGGCGCCCGGCATCAGCTCCTCACCTCCCATCGCCTCCCAGGTGCTGCTGCCGATCGCGGCGACGTCGGCCTCGCCGGCCAAGACGGCCTCGATGGCGTCGAGCTCGCTGCGGCCGGTGTCGCCGTGTTTACCGATATCGGTGTCGAACCGGATGACCTGCATGTCCGAAGCCGGCACACCGGCGCGGGCGAGATAGTGCAGGGGCAGGATCGCCGCATGCGCGGAGTCGGCCGAGCCGAGCGCAAGCCGCTTGCCCGCGATCGACGTCGGGCCGGACAGCCCGCTGCCCGATGGCGCGACGAAGACGGTGGTGAATCCCACGTCGGTGTCGCGCTGCGCCAGCGCGACGCAATGGCCGTCGGTCTGCATCGCCGTCCGCACGTAGGCCAGGTTGGTGTTCCACGCGACATCGATGTGCCCGGCGATCAGCGAAGTCACCAGCCGCCCGTAATTCGAGTAGAGGACAAAATCCATCGCCGTCTCGGGCTCGCCCGGATCGTCGAAGTACTCGCGGATGCCCTCCCAGATCGGGACGACATTCGGGGTGTAGGCCACGGCCCCGACGATCAATGGGTTGCTCATCTTGTCCTCCCGCGTCAGAACAGTGGAAGGCCGGTGGCGGCCCTGCCGTAGAAGTCGTAGAGCACATCGGCGGTCGGCGCCATCACCGCTCCCGCCCTCGCGTCCCGGAAGGCCCGTTCGATGGGGAGGTGCTTGGAGAAGGCGGCGCCGCCACACACCCGCATGGCGGATTCGGTGATGGTTAGAGCGGCGTCGTTGGCGGATGCCTTGACCCCGAGAACGAAGTCGAGCGTCTCCTCACCCGGTGTGCTGACGCTGGCGGCGGCGCTGTGCAGATAGGCGCGCTGAGCCGCGAGGGCCGTTCCCATTCTTGCGATCTGCGCGCGAATCGTCGGCAGGGCCGACAGCGACTCGTCGCGGTGCTCCAGCCTCGCACCGCCGACATGCGAGACAGCGGCGGCGTACGCGGCGCCGGCGAGTCCCAGCGAGACGGCGGCGTTGCCGAGGTTGAACCACGGCAGCACCGTCTCCATCATCATTCCGAATCCGGCGGCCTGTTCCCCAAGCCGCAAACCGACGGGCAGCGTCGTGTCGAGCGCCATCGGCGAGGATGCGTTACCGCGCAGGCCCATTCCGGTGAACGGCGCGACGACGGACAGGCCGTCGACCGACTCGGGTACCGCAAACAGGTCGACCTCGCCGGCGACTCCCGAGGTGGATCCTGCGGACACGACGTACACGTCGGCGTAACCCGCCGACGTGACCCAACTCTTGTCGGCCCGCAGCTTCACCGAGTCACCGTCGTCGGACAATGCGCCCGTCGAGACCGGTGCCCAGAAGTGCGAACGGGAGCCCCTCTCGCTGAACGCCAATGTCCCCAACGCCTCACCAGAGGCCATGAGCGACAACAACTCCGGTGCGCCAGGGGGTGGCGCTGCGGCGACGCACACCGCGGCGGCCGTGTGCATGAGATAGATCATCGCCGTGGATCCGCAGGCGGTCGCCAACGCGCCCACCACATCGACGAGTTCCCTCGGGCCTGCGCCGAGTCCGCCGACCTCCTCGGGAAGGACCAGTCCCAGCAACCCACTGCCGCGCAACGCATCGACCGTTGCCGAGGGGAACGAACCCTCGGCGTCGACGTGATCGGCATTCGCCGCGGCGACCGTGACTACCTGATTCAACGCGTCGGTCGAATACATGGCTCAAGACGATACGCGAAGAGGGCGCGCCCCGACGGCGATTACCGAAGCGCACACGAAAACCGCTGCAGTACTTGGATTTCCACCCAGCCAGACCGCGGTGCGTCCGAGCTGCACGTAGATGGACAGCGCCGCCACCGCAGCCAGGACCGCGGCGAGCAGAGCCAGCACCGGGATGCGCGTGATCGCCGCGGCGAGCATCAGAACCGCGACCCCGAGCAGCACCAGTGCGGCGAGCATGTTGTAGTCGCCGAGGAACAACTGCAGCGGCGGATACCCGACCCCCCGACCGCGCGGCGCGAGCAACTCCTCACCGAGCGACTTGACTGCGGCGATGACCGCGATGAGCGCGAGGATCACCCCCCATCCACCGAGTAACCGCCTGGCCACCGGCGCCGGGTCTCCACCGATGCGGGCGGCGCGGACCGCGTCCACCGCGGCGTACTGCGCACTCGGCGCGAGCAGCAGCACCAGGTGGATGCCGAGCATCATCGCGTACGCCCAGGGCCATTCGTTGGGCGCCTGCGCCACCGACAACCCGATCGCCAACGACTGGCCGATGCCGATCAACGCAGCCAGCCGAACAGCGGTTCCGGTCAGCAGCAACACCGG
>Ga0209347_1002047_pt1 | contig 28418 bp, 30 predicted proteins | sample AutmiccommuBRH23_FD_187382 | JGI IMG/M metagenome (GOLD analysis project Ga0209347, IMG submission 187382) | Deep subsurface microbial communities from Mt. Terri, Switzerland - Autotrophic microbial communities BRH/23 (SPAdes) (version 2) | ecosystem: Environmental > Aquatic > Deep subsurface >...
AGTCTCGCTGCGCGGTGGTTACACTGTGAACGACGCTCTGTATGTCTATGGCTTTGTTGCTGACGAAGATGGTCCTGTGTCGGTTGACGAAGTCTATGGTTTGGGTGCATCCTACGCTCTGGGCGGCGGCGCTTCGGTTGAAGGCGGCTGGACCCAGAACGAAGCTGGCGACAACATCGTCTCGGCTGGTATCTTCTTCTCGTTCTGATCCAGAACAAGCAGTTGAACACGGAAGGGCAGGTCCTCGGACCTGCCCTTTTCTTTTGTGCGGCGATGGTGTTTTCATGCGCGCGACCGCATCAGCCAGGGGAATGTCATGTCGCTGTCCGAGATCAAGGCCCGTGTCGCCAAAGCCTGTGCGAGTGCCGGGCGCAGCGTGGATGATGTGACGCTGATCGCCGTGTCCAAGGTGCAGCCGAACGAACGTGTCGCTGCCGTGCTGGACGAAGGGCACCGGGTGTTCGGTGAAAACCGCGTGCAGGAGGCGGCTGGGAAGTGGCCGGAATTCCGCACGCGTTATGACGGTATCGAGTTGCATCTGATTGGCCCGTTGCAGACCAACAAGGCGCGCCAGGCGATGGAGCTGTTTCAGGTGATTCATTCGGTGGACCGCCCCAAGGTGGCCCAGACCATCGCGCGACTGGCGCAGGAGATGGGGCATTGCCCGGATATCTTCCTGCAGATCAATACCGGCGAAGAGCCTCAGAAGGCGGGTGTCATGCCGGCTGAGGCGGATGCTTTCGTGGCCGAGGCGCGGGCGCTGGACCTGCCCTTGCGCGGGTTGATGTGCATCCCGCCGGTCGAGGAGGAGCCGTCCTTGCATTTCGCGCTGCTGGCCAAGATTGCAGAGCGCAACGGTTTGGTGGGGCTGTCGATGGGGATGAGCGGCGATTTCGAATCCGCCATCGCGTTGGGCGCCACACATATCCGTGTGGGATCGGCCATTTTCGGAGAGCGCGCTTACGAGTGAAGCGTTGTTTTATGGATATTTAAAGCAAGAAGAAACCGGGGCGTTACAAGATGATGAGGCGGCAACCGTGGCGCAGGCGCTGGGCGATCCAGAGCAGGTGGTCGCGGCGCAGGGCCACGCAGCCTTCGGTCGGGTAGCCCGCGCGGCGGCGCTGGTGGATGAAGATGGCCGAGCCGTGGCCGCGTTCCGCACGGGGCCAGTTCCAGTCTGTGATCAGGATCAGATCGTAAAGCGGATCGGCGCGGCGGAGTTTCTCGTGGCTGTGCGGATAGGGCGCGCGAACCATGAGGTTATAGTCCTCGTGTCGCGGGTCGTCGGACCACAGGTCGCCGGGGCGGATCGGCAGCGCCCAGTCGGCGGGCTGTGCCATGCGGTCGGGGCGATAGAGCATGCCCACGATGCCATGCACCCCACGCGGGGTGGCGCCGTCGCCTTCTCGTTTCACAGCGGTAAGGCCGCCGCGTCCGATGGAGCAGGGGAAGGTCTGCCCCCCGAAGCGCAGGCCCATTGGCGTCAGCACCATGTCGCGCGCGGTGGCGGTGGTCACAGCATATGCCCCGATTTCGCGGATTTCGTTGCAAGATAGGCGCGGTTATGGGCGTTCTCGCCGACTTTCAGCGGCACGCGTTCTGTGACGGTGATGCCCTGCTTTTCCATCATGGCGATCTTGCGCGGGTTGTTGGTCAGCAGGCGAATCGCGCTGAAGCCCATGGATTTCAGGATTTCGGCGCCCAGGCGAAAATCGCGCTCGTCATCTTCGAATCCCAAGCGGTGGTTCGCCTCGACCGTGTCAAATCCCTGATCCTGCAGCGAATAGGCGCGCATCTTGTTGGCCAGACCGATGCCGCGGCCTTCCTGGTTGAGATAGAGGAGAACGCCTGCGCCTTCTTCGCCCATCTGTTCCAGCGCGCCGTGCAACTGCGGCCCGCAATCGCATTTCAGGCTGCCCAGCACGTCACCCGTGAAGCAGGCCGAGTGGAGCCGCGCCAGAACGGGCGTGTCGCGGTCGGGTTGACCGATCTCGAAGGCGTAATGCTCTTCCCCCCCGTCTTCGGGGCGGAAGATGTGCAGCCGGCCCTTTTCGGCAGCGGCGACAGGCAGGCGTGCGCTGACCACCGGATGCGGCTCCGGGGCTGCGGCCAGGAGGGGGCGGGCGCGGGGCGCATCGATCCGGGTCAGGCCGTGGGCGGTTGCGAACCCCGCAGGATCGGTCAGCGGCAGCACCAGCGCTGCTGGCAGCAGCCGTGCCGTCTTGGTCAGGATCACAGCCAGGCGGTGCAGGTCCGCGGATCCGTCGCGCTGCGTGATGAGGGGGCCTTTCATCGGCTTCTTCAAGTCATCCGCCGGGTCCGCTACACCCAGAACCCAGGCCAGGCTGGCATCAGCGGGCAGGATCACGCGGGCGATGTCACCATCATAGGCGCGCGCCTTCAGGGTTTCCGCCCGTCGTGCGGTCAAGGCCAGAACCGGCGCCCCACCCAAGGCGTGCAGATCGGCCAGCCGTTGTGCATCCAGCGTTTCAGCCGCCAGAACCAACGCTCCTCCGCTTCCGTCTTGCAGTACCACCGGTACGCCCATGCGCAGATCAGCGCGGGCGCGGGCCAGTATTTCTGTAACATCCGGGCTGAAACTCATGTGGGGCCTGTTACGTTGCGTGTGCCTGAAACGGGGTTTTACGCATTTACCTGAAACATTTGCACACTGCTTTACACGACAGCGTGAGAGATTGGCACCCCGACTTGTCGCCTGCGCCATGCGGGCGCATCTTTACCACAACCACAGGAGGGAAACCCATGGCACAGTTGAAGAAAATACTTCTGGTCGATGATGACGAGGATCTGCGCGAGGCGCTGAGCGAGCAGCTTGTCATGACCGAGGATTTCGATGTCTTCGAAGCCGGGAATGGTTCCGAGGCCATGAAACGCGCCAAGGAAGCGCTTTACGACCTGGTGATCCTTGACGTGGGACTTCCCGATACGGACGGGCGCGAGCTGTGCCGGCTGTTGCGCAAACAGGGGGTCAAATGCCCGATCCTGATGCTGACGGGCCATGACAGCGACGCGGATACGATCCTGGGCCTGGATGCGGGCGCCAATGACTACATCACCAAGCCGTTCAAGTTTCCGGTTCTTCTGGCGCGGATCCGCGCACAGCTGCGTCAGCACGAGCAAAGCGAGGATGCCGTCTTCACTCTTGGGCCCTATACGTTCAAGCCTGCGATGAAGATGTTGATCACCGAGGACGACAAGAAGATCCGTCTGACCGAGAAAGAGACGAATATCCTCAAGTATCTGTACCGTGCCACCGAAGGTGTGGTGCCGCGCGATGTGCTGCTGCATGAGGTCTGGGGCTATAATGCCGGGGTCACGACGCACACTCTGGAGACGCACATCTACAGGTTGCGCCAGAAGATCGAGCCCGATCCGTCGAACGCCCGTTTGCTTGTCACCGAGTCGGGCGGATATCGCCTTGTTGCATAAGGGATGCACTTACGCGGCGTAAGGAAAACCCTACTGTCTTGATGCAGATCAAAGTGGTATTCTGAAAACAGAATTAAGGTCAAGATTACGAGATCCCGTCGCATATGCGGGTCATCATATGCACCTCCCTGTTGGACTGCCCCGGCTTAGCGCCGGGGTTTTTTTTGGCTTTGAGGATGGATTGCCTGCCGTTCTGGCCTGAAATGCCAAAAGGCTTTCAGCCTGTTGATCAGCGGAAAGATTGCAATATTGTGTTAAAAATCGCAACGATACGTTCCCGATCAGTGGCCAATTCGGTAAATCTGCAAACAAACCGATGGGGTGATTTACCCCCTGCCGCCCCTTTTGATCCGCAGTCCTCGTGCGATGGTGGGGCGGGCTTGCCCTTGGCCCGGCGTCCGACGTCGCGCGCATTGTGACCGCCGCGCCGGACAGTGCGCTGTCGACCGATTCCCGAAACACCGCGTTGTGAAGAAAGCCGTGAAGCCAAAGGTTGCCCGTTCTTCAGACGCGATCTGGGCAAGAATCGGCGCAAAAAAGAGCAATTGCCTTTTTTAGGGCATTTCTTTTGCAGGCGCAGAGAAAAATGCCGCAGTTGCAAAAGAGAGAATTGCGCCAATCCGGGTGTCCGTCCTCATATCCGGGTGGCGGCTGTCATGCGGACAGTCCGCAGACGCCGCGCAGAGGGCCGATCCTGGCAGATACTCCCCCTGCGCGACAGCAACATGACTGTTGCGGGCGGATCTGATGACCCGGTGCATGCAAGGGTTTGCATGGCACTGGCCCGGACCCTCCCCGCAGATATATGACTGGGGACATAATTCAATGACACATGTGACGAAATTCACCAGCCTTGCTGTGGCGGCCCTACTGGCCGGTGCCGGGGCTGCTTCCGCGCAGGATTGCCCGATCAAGGTCGGCGTGCTGCATTCTCTTTCCGGCAGCATGGCCATTTCCGAGACCACGTTGAAAGACGTCATGCTGATGCTGGTCGAACAGCAAAACGCCAAGGGCGGATTGCTGGGCTGCCAGCTTGAGGCGGTGGTGGTCGATCCGGCTTCGGACTGGCCGCTTTTTGCAGAGAAGGCGCGCGAGTTGCTGACCGTCAACGAGGTGGACGTGATCTTCGGCAACTGGACCAGCGTAAGCCGCAAATCCGTGCTGCCGGTGATCGAGGAGTTGAACGGGCTACTGTTCTATCCGGTGCAGTACGAGGGCGAGGAATCGTCGCGGAACGTGTTCTACACCGGTGCCGCGCCGAACCAGCAGGCGATCCCTGCGACGGACTATTTCCTTGAGGAGTTGGGCGTCGAGAAATTCGCGCTGCTGGGGACCGACTATGTCTATCCGCGCACCACGAACAATATTCTGGAAAGCTATCTGATTTCCAAGGGGATCGCGAAAGAGGATATCTTTGTCAACTACACTCCCTTTGGTCATTCCGACTGGGCGACGATCGTGGCCGATGTCGTGGCGCTGGGTGCGGATGGCAAACAGGTAGGCGTGATCTCGACCATCAATGGTGACGCCAATATCGGCTTTTACAAGGAACTGGCTGCGGCTGGCGTGTCGGCCGAAGATATCCCCGTCGTCGCCTTCTCGGTCGGCGAAGAGGAATTGTCGGGTCTGGATACCTCCGAACTGGTCGGGCATCTGGCAGCGTGGAACTATTTCATGTCGGCGGATACCCCCGCCAACAAGGAATTCATCACTGCGTGGAAGGCTTTTGCCGGTGAGAACCGCGTGACCAACGACCCGATGGAGGCGCATTACATCGGCTTCAACATGTGGGTGAATGCGGCGACCGCTGCCGGCACCACCGATGTGGATGCCGTGCGGACTGCAATGTATGGGCAGGAGTTCCCGAACCTGACCGGCGGCACCGCCGTGATGCTGCCGAACCATCATCTGGCTAAGCCCGTGCTGATCGGTGAGATCCGCGCCGATGGGCAATTCGACATCATCAGCCAGACGCCGGAAGTCGATGGCGATGCCTGGACCGATTACCTGCCGGATTCGGCGGTTCTGACCAGCGACTGGAAGGATCTGGGCTGCGGGATGTACAACACCGTGACCAAGACCTGCGTTCAGCTCACCTCGAACTATTGATCCAGAACCGAGGGGCGCGGGTGGCCGCGCTCCTCTCTGCCTGTCCAGCGGTCAAGGAATTCCCATGATCTTCCGTCTGATCTGTTGCGCCCTGACGCTGTGTCTGGCGCTGTCTGCCGCGCGCGCGCAGGATGGTGGCGCGCCGCTTCAGGCCCTGTTGCAGGCCAATGCCGACGCCGTCGCGAACCCGTCGCGCGGCACGGTGGACGGGCTGCTTGCCGCGCTGCTGGAAGCTGATCTGCCGACGGTTCCTTTGTTTCTGGAACGGTGGCGTGATCGCGCTGTCTATCTGCGGGCCAGTGACGGGCTATTCTATTTTGCCACGCAGGCCGAGGGTGGATTTGCCCTGACGGATGTGGACACCGGCGCCGATCTGGGCCGGGCCGATGGCACCGATCTGACCGAGTTGCGCCCCAATGCGGGGGTGCGCCGGGCCATCGGGTCGGCGCTGGTGGCCTTTCAGTTGCTGGATGATGACCCTGTCAAACGGCTGGCGGCTTTGGATGCCATTGCGCGCAGCCCGGCAGAGGATCAGTTGGTACCCTTGCGCCTGTCCATCGACGAAGAGCCTGATCCTGCGCTACAGGCGCGCAAGATCCGGCTGGAGCGGCTTTTGTCGGCCCGGTTCGCTGCGACAGCGGACGAGCGGATCGCGGCGATCGAGAGCTTGAAGGGCGATCTGGGCGTCGATGCGCGGGCGGTGCTGAACCTGATCCTCACGACCTCGCCTGCGGTTTTCACCGCGTTGCCGACGGATCGCAACATCGCCGCCGTGCTGGAGCCGGGGTCGGAGGCCCTATCCGAGGCAGAAGCCTATGCGCGGCTGGTCGAGGCGGATCTCTCCCCGCCCTTGACGGGCGTCGCCACGATCCGGGACGCGCTGATTGCCGCCATCGCGGACGGGCAGGTCGCTGGTATCCCCGTGTCCACGCTGACCACGGATGCGGCACGAGAGGCGGCCTATGAAGCATTGGCCGCGACCGGGGCGGTGCCACCCTTGGTGACGCTGGAGGATCAGGCCGCCGCCCTGACCGCGCATCAGTTCGTGCTGATCTACGCCGAGCCGGACCCCGCCATCACTGCTGCGGCCGAGGAGACGCTGGAAGCGATCCTGTTCAATGTCGGGCTGAACCAGACCGCCGATCTGACGCTGGACGCATTGTCGCTCGCCTCGATCTATTTTCTGGCCGCCATCGGTCTGGCTATCACTTTCGGCGTAATGGGCGTGATCAACATGGCGCATGGCGAGTTCATCATGATGGGCGCCTACACCGGCTATGTCGTGCAACTGTTCATCCCGGATTACACACTGTCGCTGATCGTGGCGCTGCCCTTGGCCTTTGCGGTGACCTTCGGCGCGGGCGTGGCGATGGAAAGGCTGGTGATCCGCTGGCTCTATCATCGCCCGTTGGAGACATTGCTGGCGACCTTCGGAATTTCGATTGCCTTGCAGCAGTTGGCCAAGAACATCTTCGGCACACAGGCGCGGCCCCTGACCTCGCCCGACTGGTTGAGCGGGACGCTGACCTTCAACGAGGTGGTGTCGATCAGCATGATCCGCGTGGCGATCTTCGTGCTGGCGCTCCTGTTTCTGGGGCTACTGATCTATATCCTCAAACGAACCCGTCTGGGTCTGGAGGTGCGCGCGGTGACGCAGAACCCCGGCATGGCGGCGTCCATGGGGATCAACCCGGACCGGATCAACATGCTGACCTTCGGTCTGGGATCAGGCATCGCGGGGATCGCAGGTGTCGCCATCGGGCTTTATGCCAAGGTCACGTCCGAGATGGGCACGGAATACATCGTGCAAAGCTTCATGACAGTGGTCGTGGGCGGTGTCGGCAATGTCTGGGGCACGCTGGCGGGCGCCACGCTGATCGGCTTTCTGCAAAAGGGGATCGAGTTCTTCAACCCAAGCAACACTCTGGCGGCGCAGACTTATATGATCCTGTTCATCATCCTGTTCATCCAATTCCGGCCCAAGGGGATCATCGCCCTCAAAGGCCGTGCGGCGGGGGATTGATCTTATGAACCGCTCTTTCATTGCCCGCAACCCGTCGGTTCTGTGGTTCCTGCTGGCGCTGTCGGTGTTTACGATTGTGGTGACCGTGTTGTCCGAGGTGACGGGGGTTGGCCTCATTTCAACCTCCTTCGTCAAGACACTGGGCAAGACGCTGTGCCTGTGTCTGATCGCCATCGCGATGGATGTCGTCTGGGGCTATTGTGGCATCCTCAGCCTTGGGCATTTCGCGTTTTTCGGGCTGGGCGGTTATGCCATCGGCATGTGGCTGATGTATGCGCGGACCGAGTTGATCGTGGTGGAATCGCTGGCCAATGCGCCATTGCCGCCCACCGATAAAGAGGTGGTGGACGCTATCGCGACGCAGATTTTCGGGGTCGTGGGCTCGTCCGAATTCCCGTTGCTTTGGGCGTTTTCACATTCACTGGCGCTGCAACTCCTTATGGTGGTGCTGGTGCCCGGCCTCTTGGCGCTGGTGTTCGGCTGGCTGGCGTTCCGCAGCAGGGTGACGGGAGTATACCTGTCGATCCTGACACAGGCGATGACGCTGGCGCTGTCGCTTTATCTGTTTCAGAACGACAGCGGCCTGCGTGGAAATAACGGGCTGTCTGGGTTGCAGAACCTGCCCGGGCTGGATGCGGTGCCGCAATCGGTGATTTCCATAGCGTTCTTCTGGGCCTCGGCCGTGGCACTGGGGCTGGGTTATGTCCTGTTCGCTTGGGTTGTGTCGGGGAAGATGGGCAGCGTGATCCGTGCCATTCGCGACAATGAATCCCGCGTGCGGTTCCTTGGCTATCACGTGGAAAGCTACAAGCTGTTCGTCTTCACGCTGACGGCCATTGTCGCGGGCATTGCCGGGGCGCTCTATTATCCGCAGGCGGGGATCATCAACCCGGCCGAGATTGCGCCCATCGCCTCGATCTATCTGGCGGTCTGGGTGGCGATTGGCGGGCGCGGGCGTTTGTATGGCGCTGTGATCGGGGCGGCCTTCGTGTCGCTGCTGTCCTCGTGGTTCACGGGGGGATCGGCGCCTGCGATCAACCTTGGTTTCTATAAGATCAACTGGACAGACTGGTGGCTGGTGCTGCTGGGTGTGTCGTTCGTGGCGGTCACGCTGTTCTTTCCCAAGGGGATTGGCGGGTTGTTCGACCTGATCGTGCTGAAACCCGTGGCGGATCGTCAGGGAGACTACGGCCCCGACAAGGGTGCGTGGCGCAAGGAGGAGGGCGAGCCATGAGCACGCTTCTGGAAGTGTCCGGCGTCAGCGTCACCTTCGACGGGTTCCGCGCCATCAACAACCTGTCGATCAGCATCGCGCAGGCCGAATTGCGCGCGGTGATCGGGCCGAATGGTGCGGGCAAGACCACCTTCATGGACATCATCACCGGCAAGACAAAGCCTGATCAGGGCAGGGTGATCTGGGGGCCGCGTAGCCTATCCTTGCTGGATATGTCGGAAAGCGAGATCGCGCGGCAGGGGATCGGGCGGAAGTTCCAGAAACCCACCGTATTCGAGGCGCAGACAGTGCGCGAGAACCTTGCCATGGCGCTGAAGAACCCGCGCGGGCCGTTTGATGTGCTGTTCTATCGCAAAAGTCGGGCGACGGCCGCGCGCATTGACGAGATCGCCGAGGAGATCGGATTGACCGACGACCTGCCGCGCCGCGCCGGAGAGTTGAGCCACGGGCAGAAGCAATGGCTGGAGATCGGGATGCTGCTGGCGCAGGACCCGCAACTGCTGCTGGTGGATGAACCCGCCGCTGGTATGACACCTGCCGAGCGCGAGCATACGACCGCGCTTCTGGTGCGGGCGGCGCAGACACGCGCGGTGGTGGTGGTGGAGCATGACATGGAATTCGTGCGGCGGCTTAACTGCAAGGTGACGGTGCTGCACGAAGGGTCTGTGCTGGCCGAGGGCAGTCTGGACCATGTGACGAAAAACCAAGACGTCATCGACGTCTATCTGGGGCGATAACATGCTGGAGATTGCCGATCTGACCCTGAAATACGGGCAAAGCCAGATCCTGAACGGGATTTCCATGACTGCCAAGCCGGGGCAGGTGACAGCGGTGATGGGCACCAATGGCGTGGGCAAGACCAGTCTTCTGAAGGCCATCGCGGGGCGACATCCCTATTCCGGGGGCACAATCACGCTGGATGGCAAGGTGCTGGATCATCCAAGCGCGTTTCAGGCGGCCCGCGCGGGCATCGCCTATGTCCCGCAAGGACGCGAGGTGTTTCCGCTGCTGAGCGTGACCGAGAACTTGACCACGGGCTTCGCCTGCCTGCCTAAGGCCGACAAGGTGATCCCGCCCCGGATCTACGATCTGTTCCCCGTGCTGGCCGAGATGAAGGACCGCCGTGGCGGGGACCTGTCAGGCGGGCAGCAACAGCAGCTTGCCATCGCGCGGGCGCTGATCACCAAGCCGCGCGTGCTGCTGCTGGACGAGCCGACGGAAGGGATTCAGCCCAATATCATCAAGCAGATCGGCCGCGTGATCGAAACCCTGCGGGCAGAGGGTGAAATCGCCATTGTGCTTGTCGAGCAGTATTTCGACTTTGCCTACAACCTTGCCGATGAGTTCGTCGCGCTGAATCGCGGCTCTGTGGTCTTGCGCGATCCCAAGGCCGAGGTTGATCGGGCCACGCTCTTGTCGCGGGTGTCGATCTGAGGCCGATTCAGGGCCATGACCCCCTCCCGTTCGGGGAACCCATGTGCTACCCCTCTGGCCGAACCATCGGAACGGAGCCTGCGCATGTCCTTTACCCTTGCCACGTGGAACATCAACTCAGTCCGGCTCCGCGAGGGGTTGGTGTGCAAGTTGCTAACCGAGGAATCCCCCGATGTGTTGTGTCTGCAGGAGTGCAAGAGCCCCGTGGACAAGATCCCGCTCGAAGGCTTTCAGGCGCTGGGCTATCATCACATCGTGGCGCGGGGGCAGAAGGGCTATAACGGGGTAGCGATCCTGTCCAAGCTGCCGCTGGAGGATATGGGCGAGATGGATTTTGCCAGCCTCGGCCACGCACGGCATGTGGCGGCGCGGTTGCCCAACGGCGTGGTGATTCACAACTGCTATGTGCCTGCGGGCGGCGACGTGCCGGACCGGATGGTGAACGACAAATTCGGGCAGAAGCTGGATTACCTGACCGAGATGCGGGACTGGTTCCACGGCGACCGGCCCGAACGCGCCATCCTTGTGGGCGATCTGAACATCGCCCCGCGCGAGGATGATGTCTGGAGCCACAAGCAGTTGTTGAAGATCGTCAGCCACACGCCCATCGAAGTGGATCATCTGGCGCAGGTGCAGGAGTCGGGCCACTGGGTCGATGTGACCCGCGCCGATATTCCCGAGGGGCTTTTGTATAGCTGGTGGTCTTATCGCGCCGCGGATTGGGATGCCGCCGACAAGGGCCGCCGTCTGGATCATGTCTGGGCGACCAAGGACATCGCGCAGGCTGGCCATTCCAGCCGCATCTTGCGCGCAGCACGCGGATGGGAGCAGCCCAGCGATCACGCGCCGGTCTTTGCCACCTTTGACCTTTGATTTCACGAATATGTCACCCCATATAGTGGGATGACAGGCGGACCGATGAGTCCGCGCGACGCTTACTTGCAGACAAGGATGTGAAGACGATGCTGGAACTGGGACAAAAGCAGCCCGCCGCGACCAAGGCTGTGATCATGGATGTGTCCGAGGCCGAGTTCATGGCCGAGGTGGTTGACGCCTCGATGACCGTGCCGGTCGTCGTCGATTTCTGGGCACCGTGGTGCGGGCCATGCAAAACACTAGGCCCGCAGCTTGAGGCGGCCGTTGAAGGTGCCAAGGGTGCCGTGAAGATGGTCAAGGTCAATGTGGACCAGAACCAACGCATTGCGGGGCAATTGCGGGTGCAATCCATTCCGACGGTCTATGCCTTCTGGCAGGGCCAGCCGGTAGATGCGTTTCAAGGCGCGGTGCCCGCGTCCGAGGTGCAGGCTTTCGTCAAGCGTCTGACCGAACTGGCGGGCGACGGCGGTCTGGCCGAGGCGATCGAGGCCGCCGAGACGATGCTGACCGAGGGGGCGGTGGATGATGCCGCGCAGACTTTTGCCGCCATTCTGGAAGAAGATCCCGTCAATGTCGCGGCCTATGCCGGGCTGGTGCGGTGCCATATCGCCAAGGGTGATCTGGACGAGGCCGAGGCGGTGCTGAACGGTGCCCCTGCCGAGATCGCCACATCCGTGCCGCTGGAAGCGGCCCATGCGCAGCTTGAACTGGCGCGGCAGGCGGCAGGGGCCGGTCCCGTGACCGAACTGATGGCCGCGGTCGAGGCGGACCCTGCGAACCTTCAGGCGCGTTTTGATCTGGCTTTGGCCCTGCAGGCCAATAACCGGATGGACGAGGCTGTGGATGCCCTGCTTGAACTGTTCCGCCGTGACCGTGAGTGGAACGAGGGTGCCGCCAAGCAACAACTCTTCACGATCTTCGAGGCATTGAAGCCGAACGATCCCGTCGTTCTGAACGGGCGGCGCAAACTCTCTTCGATGATATTTGCCTGATGGGCATTCCGGTCTAGGTCACGAGTCATGGGCAAAAAATTTGACATGCCGGAAGTGATCGCGGTGTTCCCGCTGCCCGGGGCATTGCTGCTGCCCCGGTCGCGGCTGCCCCTTCATATTTTCGAGCCGCGCTATCTGGCCATGCTGGAAGACGCGCTGAAAACCCCCGAGCGTTTGATCGGGATGGTGCAACCGAACAAGGTGCCGGGACGTGACGGGCACGGCCTGCATCAAATCGGCTGTGCCGGTCGCGTGACGCAGTTTTCCGAGACCGAGGACGGGCGCTATCTGATCACCTTGTCGGGCATGTCGCGCTTTCGCGTGCTGCGCGAGGTGAACGGGTTCACGCCCTATCGTCGCTGTGAAGTGTCTTGGACGGGGTTTGAACGTGATTTAGGCCGGGACGAGACCGATACCGGGTTTGATCGTGAGTCGTTCATGAACCTGTTGTCGCGCTATTTCACCGCGCGCGAGTTGCAAACCGATTGGGAAGGATTGCAGGAGGCGGATGACGAGTTGCTGATCAATTCGCTGTCGATGCTGCTGGATTTCGATCCCGAGGACAAGCAGGCCCTGCTGGAGGCGCCCTGCCTGTCGACACGGCGCGAGACGCTGGTGACATTGATCGAATATTCCCTGCGTGGCGGGGATGGCGAGGAGATCATGCAATGACGGATGGCCCGCTGTTTGACCGTCGCATGCTGGAGGCGCTGGTCTGCCCACGCACCGGCGCGCGGCTGGATTATGATGCCGAGGCGCAGGAATTGATCAGCAAGCCCGCGCGTCTGGCCTATCCGATCCGCAACGGTATCCCCGTGATGCTGGTGGATGAGGCCCGCGCGCTGGATTGACGCGGTCTTTGACCCGGACATGAAGAAACCGCCGCCCGGCATCCCGGACGGCGGTTTTTCATTGCGTTGCCAGTGGTTTATTCAGCCGCCCAGCCTGCGACGGATTTGACCTCAAGGAAATCCTCGATCCCCCAGACGCCACCTTCGCGCCCGTTGCCGGACTGCTTCATGCCGCCGAAGGGCGCGCCTGCACCGCGGGACTGGCCATTGATCTCGACCATGCCCGAGCGCAGTTGCAGCGCCACGCGGTTGGACTTTGTGCCATCCTGCGTCTGGATGTAGTTGGTCAGGCCATAAACCGTGTCATTCGCGATGCGGATCGCTTCTTCCTCGGTCTCGAAGGGAATGATCGACAGCACGGGGCCAAAGATTTCCTCGCGCGCGATGGTCATCTCGTTGGTGACATCGGCAAAGACCGTCGGCTTGACGAAGAACCCGCGGTTGAAGCCTTCGGGGCGGCCTGTGCCGCCGGCGACCAGTCGCGCGCCTTCGTCGATCCCTTTCTGGATCAGGCCCTGGATCTTGTTGAACTGCGCTTCGTTCACGACCGGGCCGATGTGGCGACCGGAGTCGTGCGCGTTACCCACGGTGACGGAATTGGCCACCTCGGCAGCGGTTTCGACGGCTTTCTCATAGACGCCCTTCTGCACCAGCATCCGGCTGGGTGCATTGCAGGACTGGCCCGAGTTGTTCATCATGTGCAGCACGCCGCGCTTGACGGCCTTGTCATCGGCATCGGCGAAGATGATGTTCGCACCCTTGCCGCCCAGTTCCAGATGCACACGCTTGAGCGTATCCGCCGCCGCCTTGGAAATGGCGATACCGGCGCGGGTGGAGCCTGTGAAGCTGACCATATCCACGTCCTTGTGGCTGGACAGCTGGCTACCCACACCCACACCATCGCCGTTCACAAGGTTGAACACGCCCTTGGGAAACCCTGCCTCGTGCATGATCTCGGCAAAGACGATGGCGTTCAGGGGGCTTTCTTCCGAAGGTTTCAGCACCATGGTGCAGCCCGCGATGGCGGCGGCCACAACCTTGAGGGTGACCTGATTCATCGGCCAGTTCCACGGCGTGATCAGGGCGCAGACACCAATCGGTTCATAGACGATGCGGTCATTCGGCGCGTGATCGCCCAGCGGACGGATGAATTTGAAATTCTTGGCCGCCTTGATGAAGTTGGTGGTGTGCCATGTGCCAGCCCCCACCTGCGAGGCGCGGGACATGTCGATGGGCGCACCCATTTCGGCGGTCATGGCCTGGGCCAGATCTTCGGTCCGGGATTTGTAGACCTCGAGCATCTTTTCGACCAGCGCGATGCGATCCTCGACCGGCGTGTTCATCCATGCAGGGAAGGCGGCTTTGGCTGCGGCGACGGCGGCGTCGGTATCGGCCTTGCCACCCAGCGAGATGACGGCGCAAGCCTCTTCGGTCGAGGGGTCGATCACATGGTGGTCGCGCCCTTCGATCGGGTCTACCCATGCGCCATTGATATAGAACTGACGTTTCTCGATCATCCTTGATCCTCCAATTGCGTGCGCGGGACGGTGCCGCATGCCGGCGCGGTCCTGTCCCAGTCATGTCGTCCCGCGCAATCTGTCAGTGCTTGGTCGGGGCTGCAAGGGCCACTGACGGGATGTCAGATAATTTGATCAAATTATTCACAAGAAGATGATCGGCTCGTTGTTGCCTATTCTCGCAGGAAAGAGATTCGCGGATTCGCTCGCCGTCATGTAGGCGTAGCCATGATCCAAACTCACAGCTTGCAACAAAAGGGAACCGACCATGGGCCTGCGCATCAACGAGATTGTACCGAACTTCACCGCCGAAACGGATCAGGGCACGATCACCTTTCACGATTGGATCGGTGATAGCTGGGCCATTCTGTTCAGCCATCCCAAGGATTTCACCCCTGTCTGCACCACCGAATTCGGTGCTGTGGCGCAACTGGCCGATGAATGGGCCAAGCGCGGCACCAAGGTGATCGGACTGTCCGTGGACGGCGTGGCCGAACATGTGAAATGGAAAGCCGATATCGAGGGCTTTTCGGGGGCGAAGGCGGGTTTCCCGATCATCGCAGACAAGGATCTGGCCGTGTCCAAGGCCTTCGACATGCTGCCGGCTGATGCCTATCTGCCCGACGGACGGACGGCGGCGGATTCGGCCAGCGTGCGCTCGGTGTTTATCATCAGCCCCGACAAGAAGGTGCAGCTGATCATGACATATCCCATGTCGGTGGGGCGCAACTTTGCCGAGGTGCTGCGTGCCTTGGATGCGTTGCAGGCCAGCTTTGGCGTGCCGATCGCCCTGCCTGCGAACTGGGTGCCCGGTCAGGACGTGATCGTGGCGCTGAGCCTGACCGACGAGCAAGCCCGCGCCCGCTTTGGCGAGATCGACATGAAGCTGCCCTATCTGCGCACCACCAGCTTGAAGTAACAGTGACATCATCACGCCCTCATGACCCTGCGGACAGTTTCCGCGGGGTTTTTTCATGGATATGTCATCGCAGTCATGGACAACCAGCACTGGCCGGATTACGCGGCGCGCCGGGGGATGCGCGGGCGACGTCGGACTGATAGACTCGGCCTTGGCACATCACGGGATCACGACATGCCGGAGAAAACAGACGCCATGGGCAAGACCAAGTCCGGCAAGGTGAAGCTGCCGCCGATGCTGATCGGCTGGCGCGAGAGGATCGCGCTTCCCGAACTGGGCATCGACCTGATGCAGGCCAAGATCGACACTGGCGCGCGCACTTCGGCGCTTCATGCCACCAAGGCGGTGCGGTTTCAGCGGGACGGGGCCGAGTGGGTGCGTTTCCACATCCCCCATGCCAGCGGCCTGACCGCGCGCGATTGCGAAGCGCCGCTGGTGGATCGCCGCGAGATCAAGAACACCTCGGGCCAGGGCGAGGATCGTCTGGTGATCGAGACTTTGTTGATCCTTGGCGGGCGGCGCTGGCGGATCGAGGTATCGCTGGCGGACCGGTCCGCCATGGCCATGCCGATCATTCTTGGCCGCACGGCCATCCGCAAGCGCGGTCTGCTGGTGGATGCCGGAAAATCCAATCTGGCGGGGATGCCCCTGCCAAAAGGCGGCACCGGTCAGCCCTGAAGGCTGCCGTTCACGCCGCCACGTTGACATTCGTTTTCCGTAAAGGACCTTTCCATGAAGATCGCCATGATGACGCGCAATCCGGCCCTCTACTCGCACCAGCGCCTGAAAGAGGCGGCCGAGGCGCGCGGGCATGAGCTTGATTTCGTCAATACCTTGCGGTGCAGCATGAACATCGCCTCGCGCCGCCCCGAGATCTATTATGACGGGCAGAAACTGCCCCGCTATGATGCCGTGATCCCGCGGATCGGGGCCTCGGTCACGTTTTACGGTCTGGCCGTTCTCAGGCAGTTCGAGATGCAGGGGGTTTATCCCCTGAACGAAAGCGTGGCCATCGGCCGCAGCCGTGACAAGCTGCGTTCGATGCAATTGCTGGCGCGGGACGGGATCGGCTTGCCGGTCACGACCTTTGCCCATGATCCCAAGCAGACCGAAGAGGTTGTGAAGCTGGCCGGTGGCGCGCCTTTGGTGATCAAACTGCTGGAAGGCACGCAGGGCATCGGCGTGGTTCTGGCGGATACGGACCGCTCGGCCAAATCGGTGATCGAGGCGTTTCGCGGCGCGGGCGTCAACATTCTGGTGCAGGAGTTCATCAAGGAAGCGGGCGGCACCGATATCCGCGCCATCGTCGTGGGCGGCAAGGTGGTGGCCGCGATGCAGCGGACGGGGGCCGAGGGCGAGTTCCGGTCGAACCTGCACCGGGGCGGGTCAGCGAAACCGATCAAGATTTCACCAGAGGAGCGGTCCACGGCCATCCGCGCTGCCAAATCCATGGGGCTGAACGTCTGCGGTGTGGATATGCTGCGGTCGAATCACGGGCCTGTGGTGATGGAGGTGAATTCCAGCCCCGGTCTGGAAGGCGTGGAAAAGGCCACGGGCAAGGATATCGCGGGCATGATCATCGCGTTCATCGAGAAGAACGCCAAGGACGGGCAGACCAAGACCAAGGGCAAAGGGTGACAGGGTTATCGGCATGACGGGCGGCGTGATGTTCGAACTGGGCGGGGTGCAGGTGCCAGCGGGCACACGCCGGACCATTGACCTGCCGGTGTCATCGTTGTCGGATCACACGCCGGTGTCGATGGCGGTGCATGTGGTCAACGGGCGCAGGCCGGGGCCGGTGATGTTCGTGTCCGCCGCGATCCATGGCGACGAGGTGATCGGGGTCGAAATCGTGCGGCGCCTGCTGCGCGCGCCCAATCTGGACCGAATGGCGGGCACGCTGCTGGCGGTGCCCATTGTCAACACCTTTGGGTTCCTGAACCATTCCCGCTATTTGCCTGACCGTCGTGACCTGAACCGTTGTTTCCCCGGATCGGCAGAAGGGTCGCTCGGCGCGCGGCTGGCCCATATCTTCCTGAGCCAGATCGTGAAGCGGTCGGATTTCGGGATCGACCTGCATTCGGCGGCCGTGCAGCGGTCGAACCTGCCGCAGATCCGCCTGACGCCGGGCAACACGCGGCTGGAACATCTGGCGCAGGCTTTTGGCGCACCTGTCATGCTCCATTCCAAATTGCGCGACGGATCGTTGCGGATGGCGGCCGAGACTGCGGGCGTGGATGTGCTTCTGTATGAGGCGGGCGAGGGGCTGCGCTTTGACGAGCTGGCCGCTCGGTCTGGGCTGTCCGGTATCCTGCGGGTGATGCAGGTTCTGGGCATGATCGGCCCCAAGGGTGTGCCGCGCCTGCGGGCGCGGCCCGTGACCTGCACGCGGTCTTCATGGTATCGGGCTCCAGCAGGCGGGTTGCTGCGGGCCTATCGCGGCATCGGCGATCTGGTGGAACCGGGCATGATGCTGGGTGCAGTGTCCGACCCGTTCGGCGTGGCCGAGGTCGAGATTACGGCCCAATCCAATGGAATCATCGTGGGGCGCAGCAACATGCCCGTGGTGAACGAAGGGGACGCGCTGTTCCATGTGGCCGAAACCCCCAAGGTCTGGCACGCGGAAGCGGCGATGGAAGGTGTCGCCGCACAGATGGACGCGGCCCCCCTGTTCGATGAGGACGAGATCATCTGATTGCGGGCCAACGCGATGAAAAAAGGCCCCGATGTTGCCATCGGGGCCTTATCCGTTTGAAGGGAAGCGCCTTATTCGCTGGCGGCTTCGGCCTCTTCCTTGGTCATTTCTTCGCCGGTCTGCTGGTTGATCGACTTCATCGCCAGACGGACCTTGCCGCGATCATCGAAGCCCAGCAGCTTGACCCAGACTTCCTGACCTTCCTTGAGCACATCCGACGGATGGTTCAGGCGGCGGTTTTCGATCTGGGACACATGGACCAGACCGTCACGCTTGCCGAAGAAGTTCACGAAGGCGCCGAAATCGACCAGTTTGACCACGGTGCCCTTGTAGATCTTGCCCTCTTCCGGCTCGGCCACGATGGACCAGATCATGTCATAGGCTTTCTTGATCGAATCGCCGTTGGGTGAAGCGATCTTGATGATGCCGTCGTCGTTGATGTCGACCTTGGCACCCGACACTTCCACGATCTCGCGGATGACCTTGCCGCCGGAGCCGATCACTTCACGGATCTTGTCGGTCGGGATCTGCATGGTCTCAATCCGCGGCGCGTGGATCGAGAAGTCTGCCGCACCGGACAGGGCCTTGTTCATCTCGCCCAGGATATGGATACGGCCGTCCTTGGCTTGGGCCAGGGCTTTCTCCATGATTTCCGGCGTGATGCCTGCGACCTTGATGTCCATCTGCAGGCTGGTGATCCCGTTTTCGGTGCCAGCCACCTTGAAGTCCATGTCGCCCAGGTGGTCTTCGTCACCCAGAATGTCGGTCAGGATCGCGTAGGAGCCGTCATCCTCAAGGATCAGGCCCATGGCGACACCGGCAACCGGCGCTTTCAGCGGAACGCCCGCATCCATCATCGACAAAGAGCCGCCGCAGACAGAAGCCATCGAGGAGGAGCCGTTCGATTCCGTGATCTCGGACACGATGCGGATCGTGTAGGGGAAATCGGTGGAAGCGGGCAACACAGCTTGCAGCGCGCGCCATGCCAGCTTGCCGTGGCCGATTTCACGACGGCCCGGACCTGCCACACGGCCAACCTCGCCCACCGAATAGGGGGGGAAGTTGTAGTGCAGCATGAAGTTGGATTTGAAGTTGCCATGCAGCGCGTCGATGAACTGCTCGTCATCGCCGGTGCCCAGCGTGGTCACGACCAGACCTTGAGTCTCGCCACGGGTGAACAGGGCCGAACCATGCGTCCGCGGCAGCAGGCCGGTTTCGCAGACGATCGGGCGCACGGTGGTTGTGTCACGCCCGTCGATCCGCTTGCCGGTTTTCACGACATCGCCACGCAGAACGCTGGCTTCCAGCTTTTTCAGCGCGGTGCCAAGGTTGGCATCGGCCAGCTGCTCTTCGGTCAGGGTCGCTTTGATCGCGGCCTTGGCTTCAGCCACGGCGGTGGTGCGGGCCTGCTTGTCGGTGATCGCATAAGCGGCGCGGATCTTCTCTTCGCCAGCGGCTTTCACGGCGGCATAGATGTCGCTGTAATCGGCAGGCTGGAAGTCGAAGGGTTCTTTTGCAGCGGTTTCGGCCAGATCAATGATCAGGTCGATCACCGGCTGGATCTGCTGATGCGCGAAGACGACGGCGCCCAGCATTTCGGCCTCGGTCAGCTCATAGGCTTCGGATTCCACCATCATCACGGCGTCTTTGGTGCCGGCGACAACCAGATCCAGACGCTGCTCGGGGTTGGTGCGCAGGTTCTGCATGTCGTCAACCGAGGGGTTGAGGACATAGTCACCGTTCACGAAACCGACGCGGCATCCGGCGATCGGGCCCATGAAGGGCGCGCCCGAGATCGTCAGGGCGGCAGAGGCGGCGATCATCGCCACAACATCGGGGTCGTTCACAAGGTCATGCGACAGCACGGTGCACATGACCAGAACTTCGTTCTTGAAGCCTTCCACGAACAGCGGGCGGATCGGACGGTCGATCAGACGCGCGGTCAGCGTCTCTTTCTCGGTCGGGCGCGCCTCGCGCTTGAAGAAACCGCCCGGCACTTTACCGGCGGCGTAATATTTCTCTTGGTAATGCACGGTCAGCGGAAAGAAATCCTGACCGGGTTTGGGTTCCTTGGCGAAGGTCACGTTGGCCATCACCGAGGTTTCACCCAAAGTGGCGATGACCGAGCCATCTGCCTGGCGGGCAACCTTGCCCGTTTCCAGTGTCAGCGTCTCTTCGCCCCACTGCATCGATTTCGTCGTTACGTTAAACATCTCGTATCCTATCTTGGTCGCCGGGGCCCATCCCCTTTGACCGTTTCATCTGGGGCCGTATTGCCCCTTGGCTTTTCCTTCGTCTCATCCTGCAGTCCCGCAAAGCCCGACGGGACCGCAATCGGATCATGTCAAAACCGCGCCCTTTTGGGGGGCGCGGTTCTGTGTCGTCACTTAGCGGCGGATGCCCAGGCGCTTGATCAGGTCCGTGTAACGGGCCTCATCCTTGGCCTTCAGGTAATCCAACAGCTTGCGGCGCTGTGCGACCATCATCAGAAGGCCACGGCGTCCGTGGTTGTCCTTCTTGTGAGTCTTGAAGTGTTCGGTCAGGGTCGTGATGCGCGAGGTCAGGATTGCAACCTGAACTTCGGGCGAACCCGTATCGCCTTCTTTGGTGGCGAATTCCTTGATCACACGTGCTTTTTCTTCGACAGTAATCGACATCGGGGTCTCCTTTGAATGAAAGGTGAAGGGCGCAAGCCGGGATGTCGTCCAGCAGGGTCCATGGAGATATCCACGCGGGGAATCCGCGAAAGATTGCGCGCGTATAGGGGAAAATGCCCGGATAGGAAAGGAAAAAGCGAAAGCAGCGTTGCCCTGTCGCCTGTTGCGGCCAGGTCAGGCCGTCTGTGAGGGCAGTTGAGACTGGCCAATTATCGCGATTTCATCCAGCGCCACTCCGCCTGAGGCGGCCAATGTGGCGATCTGCACGCCGTCTAGATAAAGGCTTATCCGGTCCGCGTCACTTTCATCCAGGCGCATGTCGATCACCGGGTCCTGCCCTGTGCTGTCGTCATAGACGACGATCAGACTGTCTTCCGAGGGATCGAAATCGACCAGTTGCACCGGATCGGTAATCCAGTGGCCAAGGGTCAACAGGTCGGTTCCGCGCCCGGCTGTCACGATGTCGCCGTTGCCTGCGATGATCGTGTCCGCCCCATCGCCGCCGTTCAGGAAATCCACGTCAGATAGGGGCTGATCCGTATCCTGCACGCCGATCAGCAGGTCATCACCCGCGCCGCCGACCAGGGTATCAGCACCAGCGCCCCCGGACAGCGTGTCGTTGTCCAACCCGCCATGCAGGGCATCGTCGCCCGCGCCACCTGACAGATTGTCCTGACCGGGGCCGCCATGCAGACTGTCATTGCCGTCGCCGCCCAGCAGGGTATCGTCACCACTCTGCCCGAACAGCAGGTCATCCCCGGCATCACCCACCAGAACGTCATGTCCGTTGCCGCCGTAAAGGCTGTCCTGCCCAGTTCCGCCGATCAGGCTGTCTGCGCCGTCGGCCCCGTGCAGGTCATCCCGACCATCGCCGCCGTCCAGCGTATCGTCGCCGTCGCGACCGCCGATCTGGTCGTCCCCGGACAGGCCAAGGATCAGATCATTCCCGTCCTGTCCGGCCAGAATGTCGTTCCCTGCATCCCCTGTCACCGGACCCTGTGACGTGGGTTCCGCTGGAAATGCCTCTGCCAGAAGGTCGGTCTGCCCGGCCTGTGCCGCGCCACCGCCATTGACGGAGAGAGAGGACTCCGGATTCGCGTCATCAGATGGTTCCTCGGACTCCGGGGAGTCACCGATGCCAACTATGCCGACAAAGGCCGCTCCGGCGACCATCAGACCGATGATGCCCGTCAAGACCAACATGCGCCAACCCCTTACCGAACAGATGAACAGACCACCCCATCGCCAGACAGCACAAGCCCGGGCAGCAGGTCAATTTCATTCGGGAGATATGGTTAATCCTCGGACGGTCGGCCGACGTCGCGGGGCAGTTCTATTTCCTGCGCCAGCTTCGAGGCCCATTCCCCGATGATCGGCAGGAATTCGATCTGCGACAGCCACCATGCCACGACCGACACAAGGATCGAAGCGCCCAGAACCGACCCAAGCCCGAAGGCCAGCCCCCGCGCGAACTGGAACCCCACAAGACGGAACATCGAGTTGTGCACCTTCACGAAACGGTGCGAATTGAGGCGCTCCAACTCTCGCGCCAGAGAGCGGATCGCCTCGATCTGGTCGCTGGGCAGGGGTTGTTCTGTTTGGGGGCGGGTCGTGTCGGGCATGGTTTGTCCTTTCGCGCGGTCAGCCGAGGGCAAAGGCCGCAGACCATGAGATCGGTTGCTGTTCATAGGAGATATAGAGCGGATGTTTGGGATGTCCGTCCTTGGTCAGCCCCAGATGATGGAGCGGGCGACCCTGCGCGCGCAACAGCCGCTCGACCGCAGGGCCGCGGTCCAGATGCGCTCCGTGGGTGCCCCACGCGGCGATGATGCGATCCTGCGCGCCCCCGGCCCAGCCACAGCTTTCCGCGATGGCCGCGTCATTGGCGGGCCCCACGGGATCCGTTGCGGCGCGCATGGCGCGTGGATCGGTGTCGCGCCACGCAAAGATATTGGTCACACGAAAGCCGCCAAAACCCAGCGCACGGGCGCGGCGTTCGCAGCGCTCGACCGTGGGGTCGTTCTGCACTTCGGTCGCGGTCGAGGGGTTGAGCATCACGAACAGCGCGCGCGGGGCGTCCGGGTTCCAGACCCGGGTCAGCAGATAGCGATACCGCTCGCAATCCGAGTAAACCGCCGTGGACCGGGCGTCACCCTTGAGGAAATCACGCGTGATCATGCCCCGGTTGTGCCTTGCATGCCCCGAATTTGCAAGCTGGCTGGCGTCAATCCCGGTTGAAGACGCGCGACGGGTGCAGCTCGCCCGCCTTGTAGATGCCCACGGCGATGGCGCGGCCGTCAAGGCTGGCCCAGGCCTCGTCGCCGTAATCGACGTCGGACGCCAGCACCATGCCGGGATTGCCGTTGCGCAGGCGGGCGGCCCCCTCGGGCGTGCAGCGCAGTTCGGGCAGATCGGCCAGCCCCGTTTCCAGCGGCAGGACATGCGCATCCAGATCCGGCGTGCGGGCCAGTGCGTCGATTTGCTCCAGCGTGAGACCATCCTCGGCCTCGAAGGGGCCGGACCAGAGGCGGCGCAGCGTGACGACATGGGCGTGGCAGCCCAATTTCTCGCCCAGATCGCGTGCGATGGAGCGGACATAGCCGCCCTTGCCGCAGGTCATTTCCAGCACGACATGATCGGTGTCGGGGCGGTCTGTCATTACCAGTTCCTCGACCCACAAGGGCCGTGCGGCGATCTCGAATTCCGCGTCATCGCGGGCCAGCTTATAGGCCCGTTCCCCGTCGATCTTGACGGCGGAAAAGCGCGGCGGCACCTGCATCACATCGCCTACGAACGCGTGCAGCGCTTCCTTGATGGTGGCGTCATCGGGGCGGATGTCGGAGGTGGCGATCACCTCGCCCTCGGCATCGTCGGTATTGGTGGCCTGTCCCAGACGGATGGTGAAGCGATAGGCTTTCAACGCATCGGTGATATAGGGCACTGTCTTGGTCGCCTCGCCCAGGGCCACGGCCAGAACGCCCGTCGCCTCGGGGTCGAGTGTGCCGGCATGGCCCGCCTTGGTGGCATCCAGCGCCCAGCGGACCTTGTTGACCACGGCGGTCGAGGTCAGCCCGGCAGGTTTGTCCACCACCAGCCAGCCCGAAATGTCACGACCCTTGCGCTTGCGTCCCATGGTTCCGTCCCGTTGTTGTCAGAGCGCGGGGCCTAGCCCAAGGGGGGCAGTCTGTCAAACGCGGGCGTTGCGTGGTCCGTCTGCGGGGAAATGAGTATTTGGGGCAAGATGAACGGGGGTCACTCGGATTTGGGCACGGGCAGGCCGATGATCGGGCCCATGCGGAAGCCGGAGTCCGCGCGGTTAAGTTGCGGTGCGTGCAGACGCGAGATATTGCCGTCAAAATAGAGCGCCTGCGGCAGGCCCAGCGCGTCGCGGAAGAAACGGGCGAACTGATGGAAGGTCACCGGGTTGCGCGATATGGCAAAGACCGCGCGGTCGCCTTCTGTTGTCGTGCCCACCCCGTTGCGGATATAGCGCGAGGTGCTGTCGGGCAGGAAACGCGGGTGCAAGGCGCCGTCAATCACCAGCATCGGCCCCGATTGCGTCGCCGCGCGGCAAGCGGGCTGCTCGCGCTGATAGCGCAGGGTCTCGATCACCCGCGCGCCGGTTTCGGTCAGGCAGAGCAGACCATTGGGTAGCAGGCCGAAATTGCCGAAACTCTCGCGGGTTTGCAGCGGGGCCAGTGTTTCGCCGTCCTCGATATAGAGTCCCACAGGGCGTCGGTCGGTGTGATACATGCCGGCGTTCATCGCGAAGCCAAGGGTTTGCCCCTGCGCGGCCAGCATGTCTTCGATGGCCGAGAAATGCCCGTAGGGGCGGTCGGCGGCGTCGTTCAGGAACAGCTCCAGCCGCTGGCGGGTGGGATCGACCTCGCAGATTGCATAGAGAATGCCGTCATGCGTCACCTCGCGGCAATCCAGTGCCTGCGCCGGTGCGGTGCCAACCCCGGCCAGCAGGGCGGCGAGCGCCAAAAGGGCGCGCATCACTCCTCGATGTCGCGCCGGACCTCGTCCTGCGCGAAAAGGCGGCGGGTTTCATCCATGCGGTCGAAGGTCTCGTCCAGCTGGAAGCGCAGTTCCGGCACGAATTTCAGCGTCAGCTTCTTGCCGATGATCCGCCGGATCTCGCCCTTGTTGCGGGCGAGCAGCTTGAGAACCTCGTCCTTGCCCTGACCACCCAGGGGCAGGACATAGATCGTGGCCACGCGCAGATCGGGGTTCACCCGCACCTCGCCCACGGTGATGGACATGCGGTTCAGGTCGGGGTCGTGAATGTCGCCACGCAGCAGCACCTCGGACAAGGTGCGGCGGATCAATTCGCCGACGCGCAGCTGACGTTGGCCGGGGCCGGTGGAAGATGTGCTTTTTGCCATGCCGCCCATCTAAGCTGTCCGGCGGGCTTTGCCAAGCCGCCGTTGCTTGGATATGAGGGGCGCAGATGACAGCGGGAGCGGATAGCATGACGGACAAGCCGGGAATCGTGGTGACGGGCGCATCGGGGCGGATGGGCCGGATGCTGGTGCAGACCATCACGGACAGCGATCAGGCGCGTCTGGTGGGCGCGGTGGAACGTGCGGGCCATGACTGGATCGGGCAGGATCTGGGTGTCGCCATGGGGGGGGCGGCGCTGGGGGTGACCGTGACGGATGATCCGCTGGAGGCCTTTGCACGCGCGCAGGCGGTGATCGACTTCACCACCCCGGCAGCGACGGTGGAATTTGCGGCATTGGCCGCGCAGGCGCGCGCCGTGCATGTGATCGGCACCACGGGCCTGTCCGAGGATGATCTGGCCGCGATCAAGGCCGCCGCGCGCCATGCGGTCGTCGTGCGGGCCGGGAACATGTCCTTGGGCGTCAATCTGTTGGTGCAGCTGACAAAGCGCGTGGCCGCCGCACTGGACGCCGATTTCGACATCGAGGTGATCGAGGCGCATCACAACCGCAAGGTCGATGCGCCCTCGGGCACGGCGCTGATGCTGGGCGAGGCGGCGGCCATCGGGCGCGGCGTGCGGCTGGAGGATGTGCGCGATGCCGCGCGCGAGGGGATGACCGGCGCGCGGGAGCGGGGACATATCGGCTTTTCCGCCATTCGCGGCGGCGACATCGTGGGCGAGCATGACGTGATGTTCGCCGCCCCCGGCGAGCGGATCATTCTGCGCCATATCGCCACCGACCGGGCCGTGTTCGCACGCGGCGCGCTGAAGGCGGCGCTCTGGGGGCAGGGGCGGCATCCGGGTGAATATGACATGGTCGACGTTCTGGGATTGGGCGCACAGTAGAGCGGAAGCCGCCCTCCGCAGGGATCGGCAGGAAGCTGCCGAGCCTCGCGCGGATGTGACCTGCCCACTGATCCGAATCCGGTGTTCTGGCGTATTATCTGCAAATACCCCGCAAACACGCCGAGGTTATGATGAGACTTGCTGCCCTGATCCTGAGCTTGTCGCTGGCTGTTCCCGCCATGGCCCCTGCCGTGGCCGAGCAGTTCACGCCGATCCCTGACGAGAATGCGTTTCTGTCCACCGTCGCAGGCAAGGACCTGCGGTTGAAAGGCTATGGCCCCATTGTCGTGCGCCTGACCGTGCAGCCGGATGGAGAGATCACGGGGCGGGGTCTGGGATGGGACGTCACGGGCGCATGGCGCTGGCAGGACGGGCTGTTCTGCCGCGATCTGAACTGGGGCGGCAGCGATCTGGGTCAGAATTGTCAGGCCGTGCTGGTGCAGGGCCAGACCGTGCGCTTCGTATCCGACGCGGGCAAAGGCGATTACGCGGATTTCGCGCTGCAATAACCCCGGCGGCTCGCGCCATCAGAAGTCGATGGCGATGCCCTTTTTTTCCCAATCACCAAAGCGCACGGGTTCGGGACCGTTGCGCCCGCCCAGCTCCTTGGGCAGGGCCAGATCCTGTGCGCGCAGGCGGCGCTCTTCGGCCTCGGCCAATGCCCGCTGGGCGGCGGGGGGCAGGTCGCGTTTGTCGTGGTGCGGCGTCTCGTCGGTCACGGCTGTCTTCCTTCTGGTCACAGCCCTTGATATACGGCGCAACCGCCCGCAAGCAAGGACCCCTCCATGGCCGCTTCCCAGACTTCCGCGCGCCAAGTGGCGCATCACCTGCTGGACCAGATCACCGGCGAGAGGCGGCTGATGCCAGAACTTCTGGCTGCGGGGGCATTGGACCGGCTTGATCCGGCTGATCGCGCGCGGGCGCAGCGGTTGGCGCTGGACACATTGCGCGGCCTGGAACGGGCCGACCGTCTGCTTGAGAAACATCTGCGGAAGACTCCCCCCCTGACCGTGCGCAACATGCTGCGTCTGGCCACGGTCGAGATCTGCATGGGCGGCGACGCGCATGGCGTGGTGAACGAGGCGGTGGCGGCCGTCGGCAAGGACAAGCGGACCGGCGCCCTCAAGGGGCTGGTCAATGCGGTGCTGCGCAAGATCGCGGTCGAGGGGCCTGCGGCCTGGGCCAAGCTGCGCGTGCCGCGCTTGCCGAATTGGCTGCGTGATCCGTTGGTCGAGGGCTATGGCGCTTCGGTCGTGGCAGCGATGGAGGCGGTGCAATTCGCGACACCCCCGCTGGACCTCACGCCGAAGGGCGATGCGGAGCAGGTGGCGGCGGCGGTGGCCGGCGTCGTGCTGCCGACAGGATCGGTGCGGCTTGCCGCAGCGGGGCAGGTGACGGCGCTGCCGGGCTATGACAGCGGCGCGTGGTGGGTGCAGGATGCGGCGGCGGCGATCCCGGCGCGGGTTCTGGCGGTGCGGCCGGGCGAGCGAGTGCTGGACATGTGCGCGGCACCGGGTGGCAAGACGATGCAGCTTGCAGCCGCCGGGGCCGCGGTGACAGCGCTGGATATATCCGAGGCGCGGATGGCGCGGGTGGCGTCCAATCTGGCGCGCACAGGGCTGACGGCGACGCTGGTCGTGGGCGATGCGATGACGCATCAAGGACAGTATGATGCCATCCTGCTGGATGCGCCCTGTTCCGCCACGGGCACCATCCGGCGGCATCCCGATCTGCCCCATGCCAAGGACGGGTCCGATTTCGGCGCGCTGATCGAGATGCAGGCCCAGATGCTGGATCACGCGCTAACCCTGCTGAAACCGGGGGGGCGGCTGGTCTATTGCACCTGTTCTCTGCTTCCCGATGAGGGCGAGGTTCAGGTGGACGAGGCGCTGGAACGGCACCCGGGCCTGACGGTGGACCGTGCCGCACTTGATCTGCCGGGGCATGATCCCGCATGGATCACGCCCGAGGGCGGGTTGCGGCTGCGGCCTGATTTTTGGGCGGATCAGGGCGGGATGGACGGGTTCTATATCGCCTGCCTGCGCGTCTGAGGCTGGCCTTGCCGGGGGCGTCTGCCCCCGGCGTTCAGCGGCGCTGAACGCCTCCCCCGAGGATATTTCGGGCAAGAAGAAGCCCGCCGGGGAATTCAGCGGTGACTTGCAGAATGGGCCGCGCTATGCTGCCCCAAAGACGCGTCAACCCGCGCGAGAGGCAGAGCAATGTCCCGACCCGACAGCTTTTCGGCGCGTCGCAGGCGCTGGATGCACCGCTTTCATGCGCGGCTGAGCACGCTGAGCCGCCCGGCCACCGGCTTTGTCAGCCAGCCCGAACCTCGTACCATCGGCAGTTTCGCGCGGGGACGGCAGCT